>Ga0172373_10000150_pt1 | contig 103608 bp, 81 predicted proteins | sample Lak10m_2_FD_114546 | JGI IMG/M metagenome (GOLD analysis project Ga0172373, IMG submission 114546) | Freshwater microbial communities from Kabuno Bay, South-Kivu, Congo - kab_092012_10m | ecosystem: Environmental > Aquatic > Freshwater > Lake | place: Democratic Republic of the Congo...
CCCGCCGCCTCCACCACGCCCGAAAACGACCACCGGGGCCCTTGCGGGCCCCGGTGGTCGTTTTCAGGCGGGTCGGCCGTATGCCTTGCCGCGACCTTTCTCGCGGGTGGCGTTTTCGGTGGGCGGGTGGGGTGGGTGGGTGCGCGGCAAGGCAGGTCGATCCCCGACTCCGCCTGCGGCGGAGGCGGGGATCGGACGGCCGGGTGCCGCTTGCCCAGGGGCTCCGCCCCTTCGACCCCGCCCGGGGAACCTGCGGTTCCCCGGGACCCCTCCCTCGGAGCGCGCTTGCTGCGCTCGCGCTGTGGTGTGCGCGTGGCGGCGGGCGCGCTCGCTGCGCTTGCGCTCGCGGCGCTCGCGCGGACCGCGCTCGCGCTGCTCGCGCTCGCGTCGCTGGCGCGGACCGCGCTCGCTTCGCCTGCGCTGGGTGTGCGCCGAAAAAAACGAAAAGCGGGACGTTGCCGTCCCGCTTTCGTTACCCTTGGCGCGCCCGGAGCGATTCGAACGCCCGACCCTCAGATTCGTAGTCTGATGCTCTATCCAGCTGAGCTACGGGCGCACAGGGTGGGCGTCTTGTGTCGAAAACGCGGCAGCTCGTCAAGCGCAAAGTCTGCGATCACTCCGCCTGCCCCCAGGCCAGCGGCACCAACAGCGGCTGGATGCGGTCGGCGGCGACGGAGACGACGACGGCAGCGCCGCCTGCGGCGACCGTGACGAGCCCTGCGGTGCCGAGCAGCTCGGCCGTCACCTGGCCCTCGTTGGCCTGATCGGTGAGCGCCACCCCGAGGCCAGCGCCAAACAGACCCACGCCGACGCCGAGGGCGACGTGGCCGGCGGCCATCGACCAGCCCTGGATGCCCGTGAGGGTCTCGGCCGTGGCGTCCATCCCGGAGAGGTCCTGCTTCTCGACCCGCAACACCTCGCGGGCATATCGGCGACTGCGGGCCTTGATCTCCTCGGCGTGGGGGCCCGAGCGCCAGATGGGTCCCACGACGGGGACGGCGTGGCTCCAGTTGAACGACGGGCGACTGCCCGCCACCGTCGCCATGAGGCCGAAGCCACCGGGGACGCCGTCGAGGCCGGGCTGCAGCCAGCCCCCGGCCCGCTCGTCGGCCGTCGCCTCGTCGCCCTTCTCCTCGACGAGGACCGCGAAGGTCTTGTCGAAGAGGAAGTTGCCGATGGTGTCGCGCACGCCCTTGAGGCCCAGGTAGACCACGAGCGTGATCCCGACGCCGCCGGCGGTGACGACCGTGATGGGCAGGCCACCAAACACCGTGGCCGCGACGCCGCCGACGGCGACGGCGACGATGGCGCCGATGGTCACCACCATGATCGGCGTATCGACGAGGGTCTCGAAGCCCTTCTTGAGCACGAGCGCCAGGGCCGGTTGCCAGAAGTGGCTCTCGCGGCGCCCGTGCCACGCGCTCGCGTAGTCGACCGCCATCGCTGCCGGGATGATGCAGAACCAGTCGGAGATGGTGCCGACGACGTCGCCGACGCCCGGCACGATCGTGAGGGGCAGCGCGATCGAGGAACACACCCGCAGCGAGCCGTCGGCGACGCGCACGACCTCCTTGTCGAAGGGCTCCCAGTGGGTCCGCTCCGGCGACGACGACGTCGGCGGCGTGGCCGTCTTCTCCGGCGGCGCAGGCGTGGGAGGCGTCTCCGGCGGCGACGCCTCTGCGGGCGGCGGCTCGGTCGGGGCCGTGACGGGGCTGTCGGTGGCGGTCGCCTCCGCCGACGGAGCCGCGTCAGGCGCGGCGGGCGCCGCAGGCGCGTAGGTGGACTGGGCCAGGGCGGGCCCGCCCACGCAGGCGGCGACCAGGAAGGCGATCACCTGAACGCCCGACCAGATCGGGGCCCGGCCCGGAAAGGAGTGGCGCTTCCGCAGGGGGTCCGCTAGGAGCCAGCCCGGTCGAGGGGCCGCCGACCATCCTGACCGGGTGGGCGAGCGGTCGGTCAGGAGTGCGCGCGTGGCAAAGGCATTGGTCATCGTCGAGTCCCCAGCGAAGGCAAAGACCATCGCCAAGTACCTTGGGAAGGACTTCATCGTCGAGTCGTCCATCGGCCACATCCGGGATCTGCCCTCTTCTGCCGACCAGATCCCGGAGGCGTACAAGAAGAAGCCCTGGGCCCGGACCGGCGTGGACGTCGAAAACGACTTCACCCCGCTCTACATCGTGCCGCCCGAGAAGAAGGCGCAGGTCACGAAGCTCAAGAACCTCCTCGCCGACGCCGACGCGCTCTATCTGGCCACCGATGAAGACCGCGAGGGAGAGGCCATCGCCTGGCATCTGCGCGAGGTGCTGAAGCCCAAGGTGCCCGTGAAGCGCATGGTGTTCCACGAGATCACCGAGAGCGCGATCAAGAAGGCCATCAAGAACCCCCGCGAGATCGACCAGCCCCTCGTCGATGCGCAGGAGGCCCGCCGCATCCTCGACCGGCTGTTCGGCTACGAGGTGAGCCCCATCCTCTGGAAGAAGGTGGCGCCCCGCCTGTCGGCCGGTCGCGTGCAGTCCGTCGCCACCCGCCTCATCGTCGAGCGCGAGAAGGCTCGCCGCGCCTTCGTCTCCGGCACCTACTGGGGCATCACGGCGAACCTGCTGAAGGACACGAGCAAGGTCATCGCCGAGATGATCGAGCTCGACGGGACGCGCATCGCCCGCGGCCAGGACTTCGACGCCAACACCGGCGCCCTCGCCGCTGGCACGAAGGCCGTGCTCCTCGACGAGAAGAAGGCGAAGGCCCTCGAGGCGCTGCTGCCGAAGACGGACTTCGTCGTCTCCGACGTCCAGAAGAAGCCCTTCTCGCAGAAGCCGGCGGCGCCGTTTACGACGTCGACGATCCAGCAGGAGGCGGCCCGCAAGCTGCGCTTCACCGCCCAGCGGACGATGCGCACCGCCCAGCGCCTCTACGAAAACGGCTACATCACCTATATGCGTACCGACAGCACGACGCTGTCGGAGCAGGCCCTCAGCGCCGCCCGCTCGCAGATCGCCGAGATGTACGGCGACGCCTACGTGCCGAGCGAGCCGCGCAAGTACGCCACGAAGAGCAAGGGCGCCCAGGAGGCCCACGAGGCCATCCGTCCCGCCGGCGAGACCTTCCGCACGCCGGAGCAGCTCAAGGGCGAGCTCGACGAGGATCAGTTCAAGCTCTACGAGCTCATCTGGAAGCGCACCGTCGCCAGCCAGATGAAGGACGCCACCGGCGAACGCACGCAGGTCCGCTTCGACGCCGCCACGAAGGAGGGCAAGGCGACCTTCCAGGCCTCCGGCAAGGTCATCCACTTCCCCGGCTTCCTGCGCGCCTACGTCGAGGGCAGCGATGACCCCGACGCCGAGCTCGAGGAGCAGGAGCGGGTGCTGCCGCCGCTGTCCGAGAAGGACAAGCTCGGCGCCGAGAAGATCGAGGCGAGCGGTCACCAGACGCAGCCGCCGGCGCGCTACACGGAAGCGTCGCTCGTGAAGGAGCTCGAAGACCGCGGCATCGGCCGCCCGTCGACGTACGCGAGCATCATCCAGACGATCCAGGACCGCGGCTACGTGTTCAAGAAGGGCACGGCGCTGGTGCCGACCTTCACCGCGTTCGCCGTCATCAACCTGCTCGAGAAGCACTTCGGCGAGCTCGTGGACTACGCGTTCACGGCGACGATGGAGGCCGACCTCGACGCCATCAGCGAGGGCGAGAAGCAGGCGACGCCGTGGCTGCAGCGCTTCTACTGGGGCGCGTCGCTCAAGCCCAAGGAGGGCAAGAGCACGAAGAAGAGCGACAAGCTCCAGGACATCGGCCTCAAGGCCAAGGTCGACGGCGGCCAGGACGACATCGATCCTCGCCTGATCTGCGAGCTGCCCCTCGGTCACACCGAAGACGGCCAGCTCGTCGCCGCCCGCGTCGGCCGCTACGGCCCGTACCTGCAGACCGGCGACACCGACAAGCGCGCCAACATCCCCGAGGACACCGCTCCCGACGAACTCACCGTCGAGAAGGCCCTGCAGCTCCTCAAGGACGCAAGCCAGGCCAACAAGCCCCTCGGCACGGACCCGGTGAGCAAGAAGCCGGTCTACGTGAAGTCGGGTCGCTTTGGCCCCTACGTGCAGCTCGGCGACGTCGAGCTCAACGACAAGGGCAAGCCGAAGGGCGAGAAGCCGCGCATGGCCAGCCTGTGGCCGGGCATGACGGTGCAGACGCTCACCCTCGACGAGGCGCTGCTCGTGCTGAGCTTCCCGAAGGTGCTCGGCGCGCACCCCGAGACCGGCATCGACGTCATCCTCTACGACGGCAAGTTCGGCCCCTACGTCGCCATGGAGGGCAACGACAAGGCCGGCGTCTACATGAAGGAGACGCGCAGCCTGCCGGATCGGTCGATGCTGCTGACGCTCAAGCTCGCCGACGCCGTCGAGATCCTCAAGCAGCCGCGCGTGCGCGGTGGTCGCGGCGCCGTCGTGCAGCCGCCGCTCGCGATGCTCGGCCAGTCGCAGGTCACCGGTCAGCCCATCCAGGTGAAGACGGGCCGCTTCGGCGCCTACGTCACAGACGGCCAGGTGAACGCGACCATCCCGTCCGGCAAGGACCCGACGCGCCTCAGCCTCGACGACGCCCTCGAGCTCATCGCGGCCCGTGAAGCCAAGATGCGCGAGCAGGGCCTCGACCCGCGGCCGGCCCCGAAGGGCCAGAAGAAGGCCGCGGCGGCGCCGGCGAAGAAGGCGCCGACGAAGAAGGCGGCAGCGACGAAGACGGCCCCGGCCGACGACGACGACGACGCGCCGGCCCCGAAGAAGGCCACCACCAAGAAGGCCCCCGCGAAGAAGGCGCCCACGAAGAAGGCCGAGCCCAAGAAGGCCGAGCCGAAGAAGGCGCCGGCGAAGAAGGCGACGAAGAAGGCGCCCGCCGCGAAGGCCGCCAAGAAGGTCGCTGCGAAGAAGAAGTAGCGCGTCGTCGAGGTGGCACCTCACGACACCATGGCGGGCCATCGACACCTCGCGTCGTCGATGGCCCGCTTGCTTGTGACAGCGCCGTGATATCGGCCCCGCACCATTCGTGGTTCTGGAGGCCCACGTGGCAGAAGCCGTCCCCGCCGTCCCCGTCCTCAACGCCGTCGCTGCGCCGCCCGCGCAGGTCCGCACCGTCGGCCCCGACCACGTCGTCGAAGGCCCGATGGGCTTCGCCGAGACCTGGATCAGGCTGCTGCTGGGGACGGCGTGGGTGGGCGTCTGCTCGGTGGCCTTCGTCGTCGTGCTCTTCTTCTGCCTGCCGTCGCGGGCGACGCGCGTGAAGGTCGGCAACGTCTACGGCAGCTTCGCCGGTCGGGGCGCGTCGTGGCTCACCGGCAGCCGCTTCGTCATCAAGGGCGAGGAGCATGCCATCCCCACGCGGCCGTCGATCTACGTCGCCAACCACGCCTCCATCCTCGACGTGTTCGTCGGCATCTGGATGTCGCGCACGGGCACCTGCGGCGTCGCCAAGAAGGAGATCGTCTACTACCCCTTCCTCGGCCAGTTCTTCTGGCTCGCCGGCCACCTCACCATCGATCGCGGCAACAACAGCAAGGCCGTCGCCTCGCTGAAGAAGCTCGTCGACTTCGTGACGAAGAACCGTCTCTCGATCTGGATCTGGCCGGAGGGCACCCGCAGCAAGAGCGGCCGCCTGCTGCCGTTCAAGAAGGGCCCCTTCCACCTCGCGCTGGCGACGAAGCTGCCGATCATCCCCGTCGTCATCCGCGGCACGCAGCGCGCCTGGCCGAACCGCACGTTCCGCCTCTACCGCACGACGGTGGAGATCGAGTTCCTGCCGCCCATCGACACCGCCCACTGGACGCAGGAGACGATGGAGCAGCACATCGCCGAGCTGCGCGACGTGTACCTGAAGCATCTGCCGGCCGATCAGCTGCCCCTGCCCGAAGACGAGGCCACCACGCCCATGCGCAGGGCCGCCTGAGCGCCCCACACCGCGCAGGAGCGACGCGAAGATGAGAGGCGGCCACGGGGCCGCCTTCGTCGTTCTCGGGGCAGGCTGGCCACCAGGGGCCGCCACGCCGCATGCTTGGCAGATGTCGCCCATCATCCATGGCTGCGTCGGCTGGCTCATCGGTCATCGGTTGCAGCGCCGGCGTGACCGCATCGCGCTCACCGTCGCCGCCGTCGCCCCCGACCTCGACGGCGTCGGCCTGCTCGTGAGCGAGGAGCTCTACGTCGAGTGGCACCACCGCCTCGCCCATGGCGCCATCTTCGCCGTCGTCACCGCCGTCGTCGTCGGTGCCGTGTGCCGATCGCGGCGGGCCGCGGCCCTCGCCGTGCTCGCCTTCCACAGCCACGTCGTCATGGACCTCGTCGGCAGCGGTCCCGGCTGGCCCATCCTCTACTGGTACCCCTTCGACCACACCGAGTGGCTGCCGTCGTGGCAGTGGGACCTCGCCAGCTGGCAGAACAGCCTCTTCGGCCTCGCCACCGTGCTGCTGTGCCTGGGCATGGCGTTGCGGGTGCGCCGCACGCCGGTGGAGCTGTTCTCGCCGCGCGCCGACAGCCGCGTCGTCGCCACGCTCCGGCACCGCTTCCTGGGCGAACCCCTGCCCTGACCGATCATCGGCCGGCACCGACGACCAAAGGGGGCCAGGCGGCCCCCTTCGTCGTCGCCATCGTGACGCCCGGCCTGGCTACTTCGCCAGGAAGGACTTCAGCTCGCCCTCGGCCACCGCCGCCGGCGCGCTGGCGCTGACGACGAGGACCTTGCCCGGGGCCACGAGCACCTTCACGGCCTCCCCGAGGGCGAGGGCCTCCTTCAGGTCGGGGCGCAGCGCGAGCACCTTGAACCAGGCGTCGCTGTAGGGCTGCACGGCGAGGCTCTTCTCCTTGCCGGACAGCGCGCTGTCGACGAAGGCGCCATCCTTGAAGGTGAAGGCCCGGCCGATCGCCTGCTGCACCGTCGTCACGGCCTTCTTCGACGTTGTCGTGCTGTCCTTCAGGCGACCGATCTCGCGGGAGGCGCCGACGCCCTCCTTGCCGCCGTCGGCCTTCATGCTCTCGCGGGCCTTCGCCGCCTTCTCCTCGACGGCACGGCGACGCTCGGGGGCCGGGGCGCTCGCTGCCGGCGCGCTGCCACCGGTGGCCGGCGCCCAGCCATCGGCGGCGCTGGCCTCGTCGTCGAAGCCACCGCGGATCACCGGCATCGGACGCGGCGGCGGCAGCGGACCGTCACCCGGGCGATCCGGTCGCGGCTGCATGACGGCGCCCTCCTCGACGACGAGGTAGCTCGTGTACGGCGTGACGATGCCGAAGCGCGTCGCCAGCTGCGTGACCTCGGCGACGAGGCCCGGCTGCTCGCCCTTCTGGCGGATCTCGTCGAGCATGAGGCCCACCTGACGCTGCGCCCACAGGCGGGCGACGAACGGGTGCTCCGTCGTGCGGGCGGCGAAGTCGACGTCGGCGGTGAAGGTCTGCTTGCCCTTCGGGGTCTCGCCCGTGAGGGTGACCTTCGCCCGGCCCGGGGTGCGGTAGCGGCCCACGACGACGAGCTGCTGGCCCTTGAAGAGGTCACCGAGCGCCCGCGGATGCGTGCCGAAGGTCGCCACGCCGTCGACGTTGAGCTTGAGGTCGGCGAGCACCGGGTGGCTGATCTTGTCGTAGAAGGTCGCGACCTCGTCCTTCAGCGCGGCGCTGTCGCGCAGGTAGAGGGCCGAGCCACCGTTCTGCGCGGCCATCTTGTCGAGGAGCACGGCATTGAGGTCGTCGCCGACGCCAAGGACGAAGAGGCGGGCGGCCTTCTCGGTCCGCTGCTTCTCGACGAGCTTCACGAGGCTCGCGGTGTCGGTGTCACCGACGGTGGGACGGCCATCGGTGACGAACACGACCATCAGCGGCGCCTTGCTGCTCCCCGACGCGGTCGAGAACGCGAGGTCGAGGGCCTCCTGGATGTTGGTGCCGCCCAGCGGCTCGAGGCCGGCGACGAACTTCCGGGCCTCGGCCACGTTGCTCGACGACGCCGACACCATCTTGTCCTTCCAGGCCTCGGCGTAGCCACCGAAGTGGACGATCGAAAACAGGTCGTCCTCGCCGAGCTTCGTGAGCACCTGATCCAGCGCGGCCTTCACGGACTGCATCTTGGTGCCCTCCATCGAGCCGGAGGTGTCGACGACAAAGGCGACGCGCTTGCCGATGATCTCGGCCTCGCGGACCTCGTCGCGCGGCGACGCCAGCAGCATGAAGTAGCCGGGCTCGTCACCCTCGCGATACGAGAGCACGCTGATGCCGACGTCCTTGTCGTCGACGGTCCAGAAGAGCCGCAGGTCGTCGGCGAGAGAGAAGCCGTTCTTCTCGATGCTGGCGTCACCGGTCGTGCCGCGGCGGCGCGTCGCGATGGTGTGGGTCGGCGAGTAGAGGTTCTTGATCGGGGCGCGACCCTCGATCTTCATCGTGAAGGTGAAGTCCTCCATCGTCGACGTGGCCCGCTGGTCCGTCTTCATCGGGTAGCTGTAACGGAAGAGCCCGCCCTCGTAGTCGACGAGGTGGCTGTAGGTGAGCTCGATGCGCTGCCTACCGTTGGGCGGGATCGGGAAGACGCGGATCTCGACGAGCTCGCTGTCGACGTACTCGATGAGGCCGGGGTCGCGGGCACGCCGCACGATGCTCTCGTAGATCCGCCGGGCCTCCTGCTTCTCCATCACCTTGCCGACCTCGCGCTTGCCGTTCATCCACAGCGCGAGCTCGTCGATGGTGGCGCCCTTCGGCACCGGAAACAGGAACGTCGCCTCGAGCTGACGTGACGTCGGATTGGAGAACGTCATGTCGACGTGGGTCGTCGCGCCGCGCTCCTTCACCTTCACGTCGACGCGGTGGTTGAGGAGGCCGAGCGGCGGCACGCCCGGGTCGGTCGGCACCAGCAGGCCGATGGCGCTGGCGGGAGTGGCGACGGCGACGACGGCCGCGATGAGGAGGTAGGACAATGTGCGCATGGCAAGACCCTCAGCCCCACCATACGCCGACACCGGCGTGGGGGCTGAGGGCCTGAAACGGGCGCAGCCGACGCGCGATCTGTCAGGAGCCGAAGACCGCGAAGCCGACGCTCGTGAACTGGCTGCTCGGGCAGGTGCTCGGCGTCGTGCTGTTGGTGCAACTGCCGTCGCAGGCGGCGAAGATGGCGTCGAAGCTGACGGTGTCGCAGACCTGGGTCCGGCAGGTGGCGCACTGGCACGGGAACCCGGTGCTGCAGGTGAACGAACGATCGATGTTCACCAGGCCACCCGTGCAGCCTGCGGGTCGGGTGCCCGTCGTGCGGCGCTCATTGGCCGTCTGCAGGCCGCCGCCGCAGCCGGCGGGGCGCTCGAACAGCTGGACCACGGCGCCAGCGAGCTTCGCCGACGTGATCGCGTCATCGGCGATCTTCGCCGCGGTGACGGCGTTGGCGGCCAGGGCGGCCTCGCCGATCGCGGCGGGCGCCACCTTCCCGGCCACCACCGCGCCGTCGGCGAGCTGTCCCGATGTCACCGCCGCCGCCGCCAGCTTCGCCGTCGTCACGGCGCCCGCCTGCAGGGCGTCGGCGCCCACCGCCGCAGGCGCGAGCTTGGCGGCCACGACGGCCCCGGTGGCAAGCTTGGCGGCGCCGACGCTGCCATCGGCGAGGGCGGCCGCCCCCACCGCGCCGGGCGCAAGGTGCACAGCCGTGACACCGCCCGGCGCGATGGCGAACAACGTGTCGGTGAGGACGAGGCCGCCATCGGCGGCGGCGACGAAGGCGTAGGCCGACGCCGGACGACCACCGAGCTGCTCGGCGTCGACGGCGACCTCGGCGAGGTCCGACTCGCGCGACCGCAGCGCAAAGGGCGCGGCGTTGACGGGAACCCGCGGCGTCAGCGTCTCGCCGTTGAAGGTGACCTCGAGGAAGAGGGCCTCCTCGTCGAGGATCGCGGCGTCGAGGGGCGTCACGCTGCCGAGGTCGTGCACCAGGTCGCCGTCGATGACGACGGCGGAGGCGACCTCCTCCGTCCACAGGGCCTCGCCTCCCGTCGGGGCGGCGTGGAGCGAGAAGCGCACGGCGGCGGTGCCGTCGAAGGGCCCGGTGCTGTTCTCGACGCGGGCGGCGTAGCTGACGACGTCGGGGATGGCGTGGGCGGGGACGGCGGCGGTGGCAAGGAGGGCAAGGGCGAGCAGGGACGAGACGCGACGCATGGGGGACTCCGGGTGGGTGATGGGTGGAGGCGATGCAGGATCAGTGGGTGGTGACGACGACGGCGCGGGACCGCATCGACGCGCCGCCGACGACGCCCAGGTGCTGGACGGCGCGCAGTGACGACGACGACGACGACACGGAGCCGCTGGTGAGGCGCTGGAGGGAGAGGCGGGGCGTGAGGTCGATGGGACCGTCGCCCTCGCCCTCGCCCTCACCTTCGCCTTCACCGAGGCCGCCGGCGGGGATGCAGGTGTCGGCGACGCAGACCTCGTCGACGGCGCAGTCGGCGGTGCTGGCGCAGGCGCCGGCGGGCGGGGATTCGGGACAGCCGGCCAGCGCGAGCGCGGCCAGGACGAGCGTGGGCTTCATGGCGACCTCCAACCGGTCCGATGACCGGGACGGCGGGGCCATGGCGACCGACGTGCCAACGCCGCCGCCGCATCGGGATGCGACGACGGCGTCGGAGTGGTCGACGACGATGTTTCAGCCGGAACGCGTTACGAAACGGACATGACGCCGGTCACTCGAGGGACTGCAGCTCGAGGGTCACGCCGTCGAAGGTGTCGTGCTTCACGATGCCGACATCGGGGGCCCACTGCAGCACCGCCGTTTCGGTCTCCTCGTTGCCCTGGGCATCGACGACGGTGCGGGACCAGCTGACGACGAAGGCGTCGAAGGTGCCAGCGGGGACCGTGACCGGCGCCTGCGTGCCGACGGTGGTGGCGTGCCGCTCGGTGCGCGTCTCGACGACGGCGCCGTTCTCGCTGACGGTGACGGTGGCCTCGCCCTCGGTGCGCTCGTTCTCCTGCAGGGGCCAGGTCACGAAGGGGATTGCGGCCGACGGCGTCGCGCAGGCGTTGAGGCACGAGAAGAAGCGCACGATCGAGGCCTGCTCGAGGTTCACGCCGAAGGTGAGGGAGCGCTCCTCCTTCGCGAAGCCGTTCTCCTTCGCCACCTGCCCGACGGTGAGCCCGTCGGCGAGCAGGATGTCGGACGCGACGTACTCGTGCGTCTCGGCGGCGCCCGTCGAGGACGCGTACGTCTTCGTCGTGCCGGCGACGAGGCCGAGGTGGGCCGCGCCGTCGTCGGCGGTCGGCGCCGTGGGCGGCGGCGCGCAGGCGACGGTGAGGGCGGCGACGACGGCGGAGACGGTGACTGGGGCGCGCATCAGCGGGGAGTGTGCAGCGCGGCGAGGGCGGCGCAAACGGGTCCCGGGGCCGGGCTCGCGGCGGTGGCGGCCACGGCGATGCCCACCTCCTCGCAGGCGCCGCGCGTCGTCGCACCGATCGCCACGACGGCGGCGTCGACCGGCAGGGGGCCGACCTCGCCAAGGACGCGGGCGCGCCCGGGGCTCGTGACGACGAGGGCCAGCGGCCGTGGCGAGGCCAGCGCCACGGCGATGCGTCTGGCGTCGGCCACGGGGACCGCGCGGTAGGCGACGACGTCGTCGACGGTGGCGCCGGCGGCCTCGAGGCCCTCCCTCAGGGCACCGTGGGCGTCTTCGGCGCGCGGCCACAGCACCCGGCGGCCGGCGACGCCGATGTCGGCGACAAGGCGGGCCGCCAGCGCCGCACCGCCGCCGTCGCCGACGACGTCGACGGGCCAGCGGCAGACGCGGAGGGCGCGGGCCGTGGCGGCCCCGACCGCGGCGACGGTGACGCCGGGTGGGGCCGGCCGCGCGGCGACGGCGGCGACGGCGTGGCGCGACGTGAAGGCGATGATGTCGCCGGGCCTGCAGCGGTCGAGGGCGTCGTGGAGGGGACCGGCATCCGCCACCGGCTCCACCCGCATGAGGGGCAGCGGCACGACGACAGCGCCGGCGGCGGCGATGGCGACGGAGAGGTCGTCGTCGGGGGCGTCGTCGCGGGCCACGATGACCGTGAGCCCCGCGAGGGGCGCCGTCACGCGTGGACCTCGAGGGACTCCAGCTCCTTCAAGATGGCGTCGCCGCCGCGGGCGCGGACGTCGCTGGCGAGGGCGCTGCCGAGGGCTTCGGCGTCCGCGACGGGGCCCTCGCAGCCGGCCGTAATGACGACGCGCCCGTTGGGGTGGGCCACGAGGCCGCGCAGCCGGAGGCGCTCGCCCTCGACGACGGCGTGGGCCGCGATCGGCACCTGACAGCCGCCGCCCAGCCCGCGCAGGAAGGCCCGCTCGGCGAGCGTCGTCTGACGCACCGTCGCGTCGTCGAGGAAGCGCAGCAGCGGCCCCACGACGTCATCGTGGCTGCGGGCCTGGATCGCGAGCACGCCCTGCCCGGCGGCCGGGATCATCTCCTCGACGTCGAAACGGTGGGTGATGACGTCGCCGTGGGCGAGGCGATCGAGACCGGCGCAGGCGAGCACGACGCACGAGAGGTGCAGCTCGTCGACCTTGCGCAGCCGGGTGGCGACGTTGCCCCGGACCGGCACGATCTCGAGGTCGGGACGACGCAGGAGCAGCTGGGCCTGACGACGCAGCGACGACGTGCCGACGCGCGCGCCCCGCGGCAGGGCCATGACGCCGCCACGGCCACCACGGCCGTCGGGGGCCGCGAAGCAGTCGCGCGGATCCGCCCGCGGCGGAAAGGCGACGAGCGCGGTGCCCTCGGGGAGCTCGGCGGGGACGTCCTTGGTGCTGTGGACGCAGAGGTCGACGCCGCCGTCGAGCAGCGCCTGCTCGAGCTCCTTCACGAAGAGGCCCTTGCCGCCCACCTTCGCGAGGGCCACGTCGAGGATCTTGTCGCCCTTCGTCTCGACGCCGACGAGTTCGACCTCGATGCCGGGGTGGGCCGCCAACAGGCGGGCCTTGATGTGCTCGGCCTGCCACATGGCCAGCGGGCTCTTGCGCGTGCCGATGCGAAGGGTCCTGGTCGTCGTCGTCACGCAGCGCTCTCCTGATCGTCACCGGCCCGCTGGGCCTCCTGGGCTTCCTGCAACACCTGCGCGGCCGACGTCGACGTCGACGCCTCTGCCGACTCGAGCGCGAACAGGGCCACGGCGGCCTGCAGGAGCTCGCCGCTGGCGTCGCTGGCGTCGGCGGCGGCCGCAGCCTTCAGCTGGGCCATGGGCTCGTGCAGCAGCTTGTTCACGATGGCGTTGGCCATCGCCTCCACCGAGCGGCGCTGTTTGTCCGACACGGCGTCGCCGAGGACACCGAGGGTCTTTTCGGCCTCGGCCCGGGCGATGGCCTGCGCCTTCTCGCGCAGCGCCTTGATGATCGGCACCGCCCGCTCCGTCGCCTGCGCCTTCTTCGCCTTGTCGAGCTCGGCCTCGACGATGACCTCGGCCTTCTTCGCCTCCTCGGCGCGCCGGCTGAGGTTCTCGTCGACGACGCTGCTGAGGTCGTCGACGTCGTAGACGTAGCAGTTGTCGAGCTCGGCGATGCGGGGGTCGGCGTTTCGCGGGACCGAGATGTCGACGATGAGCAGGGGCCGGTAGCGGCGGGCCTTGAGGGCCGCCTTCACCATGTCGAGGGTGATGACGAAGGTCGGCGCCCCCGTCGACACCAGCACGACGTCGGCCTCGACGAGCAGCCGCGGCAGGGCGTCGATGGAGGTGGCGCTGCCGGCGACCTCGTCGGCGAGGCGCGTCGCGCGCTCGAGGGAGCGGTTGGCGATCGTGAGGCGGGCCCCGGCGCGGGCGAAGTGGCGGGCACCGAGCTCGCCCATGTCGCCGGCGCCGACGAGGACGCAGGCGAGGCCGGCGAGGTCGCCGAAGATGGAGGCGGCGAGGTCGACGCCGGCAGAGGCGACGTTGGCGGCGGCGGCGGCGATCTTCGTCTCGGTGCGCACCCGCTTGGCAGTGGTGAAGGCCCGATGGAAGGCGCGCGTCGTCACCGGCCCGACGCTCTGGGCCGTCACGGCGGCGAAGAAGGCGTCCTTCACCTGGCCGAGGATCTGGGGCTCGCCGACGACGACGGCGTCGAGGGCGGAGGCCACGCGGAAGAGGTGGTGCAGGGCGTCGTCCTCGGCGCGGTGGACGAGGTGGTCGTCGACGGCGCCGTCCTTCAGGCCGAAGAACGCGTGCAGGAAGGACCGGACCGTCGCGGGCGCCCTGTCGACGTCGCCGGCGAGGTAGATCTCGACCCGGTTGCAGGTGGAAACGATGACAGCCTCGTCGACGCCGTCACGGGCGAGCAGCTCCGGCAGCGCTCGCGGCAGCATCTCGGCCGAGAAGGCCACCTGCTCGCGCAGCTCGACGGGAGCTGTCTTGTGGTTGAACCCCACGCAGGAGAGGCGCCGCGTCATGGCCGGGCCTCCTCGACGACGGTGTCAGCGCTCTGGCGCAGCGTCGGCGGGTTCTTCTCGCCGTTGAAGCTGCCGCCGTGGCGCGTGCGCACGAGCGCGTTGAGCCCGACCATCGCGACGATGACGAGCGCGACGGCGACGACGGTGGACCAGGCCGCCCGGCGCCCCCGCCACCCGACGGTGATCCGCGCGTGCAGGATGGCGGCGAAGGTGAGCCAGGTGACGAGGGTCCAGCACTGCTTCGGATCCCAGGACCAGTAGGCCCCCCACATCTGCTTCGCGAAGAAGCTGCCGGCCACCATCGCGAGCGTGAGCAGCAGGAAGCCCGTCATGATGAAGCGGTGGCTCATCTCCTCGAGGACGGGCAGCGGGGGCAGCAGCTTGAAAGTGCCGCCGAGCTTCTTGCGCTTCAGCAGGCCCTCCTGGAAGAGGAAGGCGGCCGACGCGACCGCGGCGACGCCAAAGCAGGCGTTGGCGCTGAGGGCCAGCACGAGGTGGACCGGAAACCACGCCGAGCGCAGCGCCGCCGGCACCGCGCCGGGCTCCGCCGAGAACGCCAGCGACGCGGCGAGCGTGACGACGACGAGGGGCGTCGCGAACGCCCCCAGCACCGGCGCCCGGTAGCGCCACGCCGCCCAGACAAAGAGCACGGCGATGACGAGGGCGAGGCCGCCGAGGGCCTCCTGCCCGTCGGTGAAGGGCAGCGTACCGACGGCAGCCGCGCGCAGCCCCTTGCCGACGACGTGGAGCCCGACGCCGACAACGAGGGCGCGCAGTCCCCACGACGCCAGCGGCACGGCCTTCGGCCCCCGCGACAGCAGCAGCAGGTGCGCGAGGAACAACGCCGTCGCGGCGGCGTAGCAAAGGAGGGCAGCGACCAGGACGGCCAGGGACATCCGGCACACCGTAGGGAGTCCCGGGGACGCGGACAACGGCCTCGTCGCGATGCGCGCGGTTGACAGTCTCTCGAGCGGCTTCTACGTCGAGGCCGTGTGGGTCGGTAGCTCAGTTGGTAGAGCAGCGGACTTTTAATCCGTTGGTCGGGGGTTCGAGTCCCCCCCGACCCACCAGTGTCCGCCCTGCGGCGGCGCGCCTCCTGGAGCGAGCGCATGTTCACCGGCCTCATTGAAGACACCGGCAGCGTCGCCGCCATCACGGCGGGCAACGCCGGGCAGCGCATCGCCGTCGACACCGGCCTCGACCTCGGCGACACGAAGCTCGGCGACTCCATCGCCGTCGACGGCGTGTGCCTCACGGCCGTGGCGCTCGATCGTGTCGGCAGTCGCTGGCGTGTCTCGTTCGATGTCGGCCCCGAGACGCTGAAGGTGACCGCCTTTCGCGACACCCTGCGGGTCGGTCGCCGGGTCCACCTCGAGCGTGCCGTGCGCGTGGGCGATCGCCTCGGAGGGCACATCGTCAGCGGCCACGTCGACGCCGTTGGCCATCTGCGGGCACGCCGCCCGATCGGCGACGCCCTGTTCCTGCTGTTTTCGGCGCCAGCGGCGGTGCATGAGCTGTGCATCGACAAGGGCAGCATCGCCATCGACGGCGTCAGCCTCACCATCAACGGCGTCGACGACGCGGGCTTCGACGTCTGTCTCATCCCCCACACGCTTGGCGCCACGCACCTCGTCGACCTCAAGCCCGGCGACGCCGTCAACCTCGAGAACGACGTCGTCGGCAAATACGTCCGGCGGCTGCTCGCGCCCCACGCCCACCGCGGTGGCGTCGACGAGGCGCTGCTGCAGCGCAGCGGGTTCCTCTCGCGCTGAGCCGCGTCTTCCGACCCGCCAGTGAACCTGCTACCCGCCCGGGGATGCGCGTCTGGGTCGGGAGTTCGCTTGCCACGTCGCCGGCCGACGCCGTCCTTGATGTCGGGGCGCGCCTGCGCGCGCTCGGGGCCCCGCTGGGCGACGGCTCCGGCGCCTCCGGCGTCGCCCTCTGTTTCGTCAACGCGCGCCTCGCTGGCGAGGGCAAGGCCATGCACGACGCGCTCGGCGACCTGCTGTCGCCGAGGCCCTACATCACCTGGGTCGGTCCGAGCGTGTTCCACGACCAGCGGGTGCCCGAGAAGCGGCCCGGCATCGTCGTCGCCATCGTCGACGGCGTGGTCGGCGAGGTGCGCCACACGCTGTGGGATCAGTTCGGGATGCCAATGGCGGCCGCCCTCCTCGCCGACGGCCTGCCGGCGTCGGCGCGCTTCCTCAGCATCTCGCCGGCGAGCGGTCCGGGTGGGCTCGATGTCCTCGCGGCCCTCGACGAGGCCGGCGGCGACGTCGTCGGCGGCCTCGCCCACCGGCGCCAGCACCTCAAGCCCGGCATCACGACGCTGTCCCTGCAGGGGACCCGCCTCGTCACGGCCGTGGCCCAGGCGGCGCGGCAGCTCGGCCCGGTCCGCGTCGTCACCGCCGCGAGCCAGAACCTGATCCAGGAGCTCGACGGCCGCCCGGCCTTCGAGCAGCTCATGCTCGACCTCCCCGGCCCGCTCCGCGACCAGCTGGGGCGCCTCGGCGGCAGCCTGTTTGCCTCGTTCGGCGTCGAAGACGGCGACACCTCGGTCCTGCGCAGCATCACCGCCGTCGACCCGCGCACCGGCAGCGTCGCCGTGTCGGATCAGGCGCGCGTCGGCGCGGAGGTGGCCTTCTCGATGCGCGACCAGGCCGCCGCCCGCGCCGACCTCGAGGAAGCGCTGTCCGCCCTCGACGTGGCGCTCGGCGGCCGACGTCCGGCGCTCTTCACGGTGTTCTCGTCGTCGGCGCGGGAGGCGGCCCTGCTCGGCGCGCCCCTGTGGGACGTCACCCGCGTGCTGTCGCGCTTCGGTCCCGACGTCCCGGTCGTCGGCGTCACCGGCGCCGGCGAGCTGGCCCGCCTCGGCAACAGCACGCTCGTGATGGGCCACACGGCGGTCATCGCCGCGCTCCTTCCGGCCTGAGCGAACGCAATCAAGACAAGCGCAAGCGAAGCGAGCGCCATCGAAGCGAGCGCCAGGGCGGGCATCGACGGGCGCCACCAACGCGCGGCAGCGGGGCTCCAGGGCGCAGCCCTGGAGCCATCACACCACTGAATCTCCGCAGACAGGAGTGAGGGGCGCGGGGCACCGGCTTTGCGGTGCCCTGCGCCCCTCACTCCTGTCTGTGAAGATTCAGTGCCCGTGACCCGCATGCGGATCGGCCTGCTTCGGCCGGGGCTCCGGCAGGCCCTTGAAGGCCGGGTGGCGGTCGGCGCCGCCGGTGAGCACCAGAACATAGACGAGGGGACCAAAGGGTCGCACCTCGCGCCCGTTCATGTAGAGCAGCGGCGTTCCCTCGAGGTTGAGGGCGAGGGCCGCCTTGATGTCGTCCTGCAGCTTCGCCTCGGTCTCCTTGCTGTTGACGCACTTCTCGAGGGCCTTGCGGTCACGGAAGGGCGCGAAGGCCTCGTACACGGCGTCGACGGTCTGGGCGCGCGCCGCAAATAGGGCGCCCGAGGCCTCGAAGGCCTTCGGATCGCCCTCCATGCAGATCTGCGCCTTGGCGCCGATGCAGCGGACGCCATCGGGGCTCTTGCGCTGGACGCCGGCGTTGCAGAAGCCGTCGAGGGGGAAGTGGCGGGCCTCGACGGAGAACAGGCCCGGCGGCACGCTCTTGTCGATCTCCTTCATCGTCTCGTGGAGCATCGCGCAGTGCGGACAGAGCGGGTCCGTCCAGTCGACGAGCTTCACGGCGGCGGCGGCCTTGCCGGCCGCGAGGGCGCGCGTCTTCGGCAACTGCCCCACCGGCGTCTCGCGGTAGTCGCGCAGGAGGTCGCTCATGACCTGCTTCGCCTGCGGATCGAGCTGCCCCATGAAGCGCTCGATGAGCTCATCACGGGCCGCATCGCCCGTCGGCGGACCGTCGAACATGTCGGTGGTCTTCGCCGTCGCCGTCGGCGCAGGCGTCGGCGCGGGGGTGGGCTTCTTCTCGGTCGTCGTCGGAGGCGGCGGCAGCGACAGCTTCTGCTCGGCGTGGGGCGTGCGCATGCCGGGCACGAGGAGGATGCCGAACGACACGGCGACGATGCCCGCCGCCATCGCTACGCCGCGGCCGGCCTCGGCGAAGCCGTGCTCCCGCGAGCGCAGCCACACGAGCACGCTCCACGCGGCGACGAGGACGTAGGTGCCGATGCAGCCGATGCAGAGCGCGCCGGCGATGGCGCTCGCCGTCGCGAGGCCCGCGATGGACGCGACGCCGGCGAGGGCCGTCAGGCGCAGCGCCGCCGAGAGGCCGCGGCCCATCGCCGAGCCATCGACGAGGGCATAGAGCGGCAGCAGCGTCGCCGCGATGCCCCACATGAGGCCCCAGCCGGCGATCGGCACCTGGGTGGTGTCGTGGACGGCGACGGCGAAGGCGCTGTCCCAGACGGCGGAGCAGTTGAAGGTCTCGTCGACGGAGCAGAACGGCGTGCCCCCCTGTCGCGCCAGCAGGAGTTCGGCCCACTGAAAGAGCGCCCAGAGCGCGTTGACGAAGCCAAGGACGACGGCGCCGGCCAGGGACCGGTTGGCAGCGACGTCGGCGGGGGAGGCGGTGGCGGTCGACATGGCCCAAGGGATGCCGAATCTGCCTCGCCCCCGCAACACCGACGGGACAGGGACGGGTGCCAGGGGCGCTCCTGCTACGATCGGCCCGTGAGGGACGAGATCGCGCTCGAGGCCGCCCGACGCACCGGTTTCTCGGCGGGGGATCGGGACGCGCTCGTCCGGCGCGTCCGGGGCAGCCCCCTGTCCGTCGTGGCCGCCCTGCTGGTCGAGGGCATCAAGGCCGACGACGTCATCCTTGCCACCTGCGCCGTCACCGGCCTGGCGCCCGCGCCTCGGCTGCTCCTCCGCCGCCCCCAGATCCCGGGAGGCATCGACGTGGTCGGCGTCCGGGACGCGGGCGGCACACCGATCGGCAGCGTCCAGGGGCGGACGTGGGTGGCGTTTTCCGATCCCGAGGCCGCGCGCGCCGCCATCTTCTCGGACGACGTCGTCGTCTGCATCGCCACCGACGCCGACCTGCGGCCCGCCCGCGCCTGGTTCGACGAGCAGCACCCCGCCGAGGCGGGCGCCCTCGCCACGATGGCGCTCGCCCCCATCTCACCGGCCATGCTCCAGGCAGCACGTCGGCCTGCAGCGGCGTCACCGCCCGCCCCGCAGCCGCCCGCCCCGAAGTCGCCCGCCCCGAAGCCGCCCGCCCCGAAGCCGCCCGCCCCGAAGCCGCACGCCGCGCCGCCGCCGATCGAGCCCGCATTCGACGAAGACACGCTGCAGTCCGGCCGCGCCCTCGCCAGCGCCGTCGAGGCGGCGCGCACGGCAGAGCGAGCGGCGGAGCGCACCCGGGTCACGACGGCGCCGCCCGCGCCACCGCCGCCTGCCGACGCCGACCGGGAGCGCCTCGAGCGTCTCGCCCAGTTGGGGCGGCTGCGGCGCTTCCGCTTCGAGCGCGTCCTCGGACAGGGCGGTATGGCGACGGTGTACCTCGCGGCCGATCGCGAGCGCGGCGACGCCCCCGTCGCCGTCAAGGTGCTCGCACCCCGTTTGCAGGGCGAGCCGCTCGCCGTGGCCCGCTTCCGCCGCGAGCTTCGGGCCCTCCTGGCACTGCGGCACCGCCACATCGTCCCCATCGTCGACGGTGACACCGAGGCCGACAGCGGCCCCTGTTGGCTGGCCTGCCGCTACCTCGACGGCGGTACGCTGCGGGAGCTGCTCAGCCGAAGCGGCCCCCTGCCCGCCGTGGCAGCCCTGCCGATCGCCGCCGCGATCCTCGAGGCCGAGGCCCACGCCCACGCCGCCGGCGTCATCCACCGCGATCTCAAGCCGCAGAACATCCTCGTCGGCAGCGATGGGACCCTGTGCATTGCCGACTTCGGCGTCGCCTCCGCCATCGGCGATGTGCCCCTCACGAGCGCGGGCACCCGCTTCGGCACACCGGCCTACATGTCTCCCGAACAAGCCATGGGCGAGGCCGTCGACACTCGCAGCGATCTGTTCTCGACGGGCGCCATCCTGCATGAGCTGCTCACCGGTCAGAGCCCCTTCGCCCGCGGCACCGCGCTCGAGACGATGCGCGCGGTCGCTGCCGGCGACGCGACGCCGCTGCCGCCGGTCGTCGTCGTCCCCGGTGCCGTGCACACCCTCCGGGACGCGCTCCTCGCCGTCGACCGAAAGGCCCGACCGCCCGACGCCGAGGCCGCCCTGCGGGTGCTGCGACCGCTCCTCGCCCACTGTCCGCCCGTCGACGACGTCATCCGCCGGCTGCTCGCCGATCCGCGCGCGTTCGCCGACGCGGCCGCCGTCGCCGACGACATGGTCGCGGCCGACGCCACCGTCGGGGATGAGCTGCTCGCCGGACCGACCCGCGACATCGAGTCGCTCGCCGCCGGCTTCGACGACGACCCCGTCATCCCCGCGCCGCGCCCGCCGCCACGCGCGCCCCCCGCGCCGGCGACGACGTTCGCCCTGCCACCGTCGACGACGCCACCGCCACCGGTGACGCCGTCGCCGCCACCGGTGACGGCGCCGACGCCGGGCGCTGCACCAGCGGCCCTGCCAGCCTCGGTCGCGCCGACGCCTCCGAGCGAAGGGCGGCGGGCCGCCGTCCTCGGCTTCACCGTCGTGCTTATCGTCGGGGTCGTCGTCCTCGTCGGCCTGTGGCTCCGACGCTGACGGTCAGCCCGGCACGTCGAAGCCCGGCGGAACGCAGGTGTCGAGGACGCAGAGGTAGCCGTCGCGACACTGGGTATCGGACACACAGCGCTGCAGGCAGACCTTGCAGGGGGTGCCGCCGCAGTCGAGGGTGTCGCACCGGCCGTTGCCACCGCAGACGTCGTCGTCGCAGAAGCGGGAGCAGTAGCCACCGGGGAAGGTCTCGATGCAGCCGATGTCCGGCGCGAAGTCGCGGACGCCGGCGCAATCCTCGTCCTTGGTCGCCTCGGTGCAGGCCGCGCCGAGACCATCCGGGGTCAGTGTCACGTCGCGCAGCCGGATGGCGAAGTCGACGCCGGTGACCGGCACGTCCTCGTCGACCACCGGCACGGCCTGGACTTCCGTCGTCGTCGGATGGGCGCCAACCGACTCGAGGAGGCTGTCGAAGGTGCCATCGAAGTTGTCGTCGCCGGTCGCGTAGATCTCGTAGGTGCCGACGGTGAGGCCCTCGATGGTCCAGGCGAAGTTGTCAGCGCGCGTCGCGATGGTGCTCGCCACGGGGACGAGGCCGCCGTTGTCGGCGCGCACGAAGGCGCCGACCTCGACCTCGTCGACGCTGCGGCGATCGCGGCTCGGGTTGTCGTTGTAGACGAGCGAGGCGGTGAGCTGCTGGCCGTCGGCCTCGCCGGTGCCCGTCACGACGAGCGCCGTCGAGCCGAGCGTCGTGCCGGCCCGATCGAGCGTGAGCGTGAGTTCCACCGAACCCGAGGGCGGGACCGTGCCCGACGTCGGCGACACCGAGAAGCGCTCGGCCTGGCCCCGGCTGACCGCCACGGTGAAGGGGGCTGCGACGCTGCCGAGGTTCAGCACGTCGATGGTCTGGCGGTTGACGCCGCCGTTGAAGACCACCGTCTGGGCGTTGAGGGCGAGGCGAGGCGTCGGCTGCACCTCGACACCGCTCTGCAGGAGGGCGGTGGCGGCGTCGGCGAGCCCCTGGCCGCAGCCCTCATTGCAGCGGAAGCGCACCGTCGCGGTGTCGCGGATGAGGTTGTGGACGGCGTCGTGGTTGAGCTCGGGCTTCTGGGCGAGGATCAGGCCGGCGATGCCCGTGACGTGGGGTGCTGCCATGCTCGTGCCCTGCTCGTTGCCGACGTCGACGCCGAGGGTCGAGATGATGCCGTCGCCGACCTCGTTCTGATCCTGGTCCTGGTTGACCTCGCCGCCGGGCGCGATGAGGTCGATGCCGGGGCCGAAGTTGGAGTAGACCGCGCGCAGGCCATCGAGACGCGACGCGCCGACGGTGATCATGCGCGGGATGTTGGCCGGTACGACGGTGCGGGCATCGACGCCGGAGTTGCCGGCGGCGGCGACGAAGACGGGCTTGCCGAAGTCACCCTCGGGGTCGTCGAGGATCTCGGTGAGGACGCTCTCCCAGAGCTGCTGCGCCGACGGCGTGGCCGTCCCGCCGAGGGACAGGTTCACGACGCGCGCGGGCCGCTGGTTGCGGGGGAACAGGTCGAACTCGCCGCCGACGGCCCAGCCGAGCCCGGCGAGGATGTCGGCGACGCTGCCCTGGAGGCGGTCACCCAGCACGCGCACCGGCAGGATCTGGGCCTCCCACAGCACGCCGGCGACACCGCGGCGGTTGTTGGTGATGGCGCCGACGGTGCCCGAGGTGTGGGTGCCGTGGAAGCTGTCCTGGCCCTCGGCGGAGCCAAAGAGGTTGTCGCCCGGGTCCTCGGCGTCGAGGTCGGGGCCGTCGCCGTCGAGGGAGAAGGCGCTGTCGACGAAGTCGGCCTCGACGAAGCGCTCGCGGTTGTTCGGCTCACGCGTGAGCTTGTCGCGCAGGTCGGGGTTGGCGTGCACGACGCCGGAGTCGACGACGGCGACGACGAGGTCGGGGCTGCCGATCGACAGCTCCCACGCTGCCGGGAGGTTCACGGCCTGATAGTGCCACTGCTGCGGGAACAGCTCGTCGTTGGGCGTCCGGAACCCCTGGTAGACGTCGTTGCGCATGACCTGCACGACGCTCGACGGGCGGGCCTTGTGGAGGGCGGCGACGACCTCGGCGGTGCGGTCGTCGTCGATGTAGCCCTCGTCGTCGGTGAGCTTGACGAGGCAGAACATGCGCATCGCGCACCAGCTCACCGTGAACTGGACCTTCTCGATGCCAACGGCGCGATCGACGTCGCGGCGCATGCGCTCGAGGACGCGGGCGACCGAGTCCCGGTCGTGGGCGCCGCGCTTGAACTGCACGATGGCGTCGCCGGCGCGAAACACCGGCGCGAGATCGGGGCGGTGACGCACGAGCTCGGCGACGGCGGCGAGGCCGTCGCTGTGGCTGCCCCCCTCAGGCGACGGCCCGCCGTTCTTCGCGCCGTTCTTCGCAGCGTCGAGGGCGGCGCGTACCGCGCTGTCGTCGATGGGACCGATGACGGTGGCACCGCTGGCGCTGTCGACGAGGATCCGGCCGCTGATGGAGCCGCCGGGGACCGGCTCGGGCTCGGGCGGCGGCTTCGTCTCGAAGCACGCGGCGAGCGCGAGGGCCGCAAGGAGGGCGGCGACGGTCGAACGGGCACACGCAGACGGACGGGCCATGAAGCACTCCATGCCCTCGCGCACGAGGGCGACAGGCAGCGTACCCGATCAGTATCGGTCCGCTCCCCGCCGTGTTTCGGGAGGCCGGCTCAGCGGGCGTCTTCGACCGGGAACAGGGCGAGGAACATCGCGCCCTTGCCCTGACGCCCCGCGAACGGCGCCCGGTAGACGCCGGTGGCCCCGATCCGCGCCCCCACGTGGCGGGCGAGGCGGGAGAACAGCGCCGGCGGCCCGCCGAGCGACGCGTCGGTGAAGGCGCGCAGCCCGGGTCCGGTGCTCGTCCGGCGGACCTCCTCGACCCGCCGCGTCATCGACGGACCGACCTGGTCGTTCGCCCAGCCCCACATGAAGCGACCGCTCTCCTCAAGCCACGAGCCGACGAGTTCGAAGCGGTAGACGGCGGGCTCGCGCCCTACGCCGGTGAAGGTGATGCGGGCGGTCTTCATGTCGATGTCGAAGCGCGTGGTGCCGACGAGGGCGGCCTCGAGGCGCGAGCCCTGGGCCTGCTCTTCGGCCGCAGTGGCGTTGAGCGCCGCAAAGAGCCCGGGCGTGAAGTACAGCCAGCGCAGCTCGCTGGCGTCGAAGGTGCGGGTCATCACCAGCTGCTCGGCGCCCTCGTCGTCGAGCTCGACGAGGCGGACGTCGCGGCCGTGGTCGGCGTTGTCGACGATGTCGAGGCGCCCGCGCAGCACGCGCACACCGCCCTGACGCTGCGTGGCGTCGGCGAACTCACCGAGGAGGTGGTTGATCGTGTCGAGGACCTCGGCGTCGGTGTGCCCGAGGGGCGGCCGCGGCGTGGCGTCCTTCGCGGCCCGGGCGTCGAGGTCGGCGAGGGCCGGGCGGCGGCCATCCTCCGTCGGCACGAACTTCACCGTCGTGCGGTGGACCACCGTCGGGAAGGACAGCGCGAGCAGGTCCATGAGCTCGATGAGCAGCTCGTCGGGCGTCGGCGCGTCGGCGAGGGGGTCGGTTCCCTGGGCGAGGGCGAGGAGGTCCACCATGGCCGTGGGATAGCCTCGTCGACGAAGGCGACAATGGCCTGTGCGCCGCCGGCCGGCGCGCTGCCGCAGACGACGCTTCCGGGCTCCTGCTACGCTGCGCGCCATGCGCGTGCTCCTGTCCGGGTGTGTCCTCGTCCTCGTCGCCTGTCAGACCGGTCCGGCGCCGACGCTGCGGGCACTGCCGACAACTCTCTCCACCGACGCGAACCGCCTGCTCGAGGGCTGCCAGATGCGCGACGGCGCCTTCCAACTGCAGATCGCCTGCGCCGACGACGTCGTCATCGCCCGACAGTCACAGCCGCTGGCCCTCGAGGCCACCTTCATCGGCGTCGCCGCCGAGGAGGCCCACGCGCGGGGTGCCACCGTGGTGTGGACCGAGCTGAGCCTCGCCACCGACGGCGGAACGCTGCCGCTCCGCCAGGCCACCTACCTCGCCCCCGACGGCAGCGACGTCGGCTTCCTCTCTGGCGTCTCCCGCCCCCGCGCGCAGCTCCGCGACGACCTCTGGTGCAGCGCCGTGTCGACGACGCAGCTCGGACGCTGCGAGGCCATCCTCACCGCGCTGTTGCAGGACCCCGGGCGGACGCCGCCTTCGCCCTCGACGACGACGACGCCCGGCACCGCGAGCCCGACGGCGGGCACGACGACGACAACCGCAACGACGACGACGTCGGGCCCGGGCGACGCAGCACCGGCGGCGCCGTCCGGCGTCGCGGCCCAGGTGCGGGGCCGGGCCCTCTCGCTGCCGACGACGTGTCGGATCGAGCGGCAGGACCAGACCCGCGGGGTCTATCTGTGCGAGGGACACAGCCTCGCCTGGAAGGTCATCGACGACATGGACCAGGCCACCGAGGAGGCCGACGCGCTCTTTGGCGCCCTGCCCGCCGACGAGGAGCCACGCCCCCTGCCCTGTCGCCTCGGCCATGAGGCCGCGGTCTGTCGGGGCACGCCGCTGGTCGTCGTCGGAACGGCCTTCATCGACGGCGTCGCCGTGTTCGCGCAGTGTGTCGCCCGCGACGCCTCCGTCGACGTCCTTCAGGCGGGGCCGTGCCGCTCCCTCCTCAACGGCGGCTGGTAGCGCGTGGCGGGCGGCGCCTCGGTCTACCTGGTCCAATGCGGCGACGGCAGCCTGTACTGCGGCTTCGCCCACGACGTGTTCGCGCGCGTCGACGTCCACAATGCCGGCCGCGGCGCGCGCTACACCCGCTCACGCCTGCCGGTGACGCTGCGCTGGCACTGGCACTGCCGCAGCGCCGAAGACGCCCGCCGCCTCGAGGGGCTGCTCAAGCGCCTGCCCCGACCACACAAGCTGCGCGTCGTCGCCCACGATCCGCGCGCCCTCGGGCCGCTGCTCGTCGAGGTCGCCCGACGACGACGACGCTGAGCCGGGCTGCGGTCAGACGCCCAGCGCGGCCTTCACCTCGGCCTGGATCGCCGCGGCCTTCTGCGCGAGCGCCGCGCGGGCCGACGCGAGCGCCGCCTGATCGGCGACCTGCGCGACGAGCTCGAGGTAGAGCTTGATCTTGGGCTCGGTGCCCGACGGCCGCACCGTGAGGCGCGCGCCGTCGGCGGTGTGCAGCACGACGACGTCGGCCGGGATCGGGGCGTCCTTGAGGTCGACGCGCTTCACGACCGGCGCGCCGGCGAGGGCGGTGATCGTGTCGGGGCGCTCGCGCAGCGTCTTCATGATGCCGGCGATGCGCGCGACGCCGTCGAGGCCCGGCATGGTGACCGACCACTGCGTGCCGTTGCTGAGGCCGTGGGCGATGGCGAGCTCGTCGAGGCGATCGATGGCCGTCTGCCCCTTCGCCTTCAGCGAGCGCAGCAGCAGCGCCATCCGCACCGCGGCGCCGACGCCGTCCTTGTCACGGACGACGGGGCCGATGGAGAAGCCGATGGCCTCCTCGTAGCCGCCGCAGAAATAGCACTCGGCCTCGCGCTCCATCGCCTTGTTGGCGATCCACTTGAAGCCCGTAAGGACCTCGTCGTACTCGGCGCCGAGGTCGCGGGCGATGCGCGACAACATCGTCGACGACACGATGGTGGTGATCACGAGGCGCTTCCTGCCCTGCGCGTCGGCATGGACGAGCGCGTCGTGACAGAGGAGCACGCCGATCTCGTTGCCCGTCAGCGTGCGGTAGCCATCGCCCACCTTCACGGCGACAGCGAGGCGGTCGGCGTCGGGGTCGTTGGCGAGGACGACGTCGGCAGAGACCTCGCGGGCCTTCGCGAGGGCGCGGTCGAGGGCGCCCTTCTCCTCGGGGTTCGGGAACGCGACGGTGCGGAACGTGCCGTCGGGGTCGGTCTGCAGCGGCTCGACGACGACGCCCTCGAAGCCGGCCTCCTTGAGCGCGCGGATCGTGAGGCGGTGTCCGACGCCGTGCATGGCCGTGTAGACGATGCGCAGCGGCGTCGACGTGTGCACGACCGGCAGGCCGGTCTTGTTGGGCTTGTGCCAGGCGAGCGCGCCGATGGCGTCGAGGTAGCGGCGCTCGAGGTCGTCGCCGATCAGGTGCCGCAGGCCGGCGGCGAAGGCGTCGGGCGCCGCGATGCGCGTGATGGTGTGGGCAAGCGGCGCGCGGGCGATGGCGTCGGCGATGCCGCCCTCGACGGGCGGGATGATCTGGGCGGCGTTGGCCCAGTAGACCTTGTAGCCGTTGTCGGCGGGCGGGTTGTGCGACGCCGTCACCATGATGCCGGCGGCGGCCTTGAGGTCGGCGACGGCGAAGGCGCAGACCGGCGTCGGCTGCGGATCCGGAAAGATGTGCACCGGGATGCCCTGGCCGGCGAGGATCGCGGCGGCGTCCTCGGCGAACGTGCGCGACGAGAGGCGACCGTCGAAGGCAATCACCACGCCCTGCTTCTTGACGTCGACGCCGAGAGCCGGCGCGCCCTCGAGGAGGAAGGCCCCGAGGCCCCACGTCGCCTTCGCGACGATGACGCGGTTCATGCGGTTGGTGCCGGCCTCGACGCGCCCCCGCAGACCGGCGGTGCCAAACTGCAGCGTCGCGGCGAAGCGGTCGTCGAGTTCGCGGCGGGCGGCGTCGTCGCCACCCTCGGCGCGCTCGACCAACGCGCCCAGCTCGGCGCGGGTCTCCGGATCGAAGTCTTCGGCGATGAAGGCGCGGGCGCGGTCGATGCTCGTCATGGCGACGGCGATAGCGCCGATGCGCGCCGACGAAAACCCTGCCCCGGGGTGCGGGTCAGCGGGCGCGCGGTTTCAGGGACGGCCGGATCTTGGCCGCGGGCTTGCCCTGCAGCGACACCGAGCCCGACCAGGGCGCGTAGCCCGCGCAGTGGATGCGCACGGCGTGGCGGGCCTCGCGGTCGAGGTCACCGACGCGAACCATGCCGCGCCCGCGCTCGATGCCGTTGACGGTCACGGTGGCCTCCGCCGGGGCGTCGACGACGAGCACGCCGTCGTGGGCCTCGGCCCGGGCCGGTACCCGACGGGCCGGCACGGCGTCGCCCTCGGCGCTCGTCGGCAGCCGACGATGCGGCGGCGGGGCAGGCGGTTCGGCGGCCTGCTGCTGCGACGGCGCCTGCGTCTCGTCGGGGTCGTCGCCGGCTTGCGTCTCGTCGTCGCGAGATTCGACGCGCGTCGGTACCCGCGGAGGCGCAGGAGGCGGCGGCGCCTTCACCACCAGATGCGGCGGAATCGTCGAGTCGACATCGATCTCGTTGGCGGTGCTCTCGGGGACCTCGTCCTCATCGCCGTTCGTTGTCGAGTTCTTCGCGACGAGGTGGATGCGGGTGACGCGCGGCACCGACGCCGTCCCGGTCGCAGATGCGTCGGAGGCGATCGTGCGCTGCGGCAGCGGCCGGATGGAGTCGGGGGAGGTCGGCGGCAGCGGCGAGGCGACCGCCGCCGGCAGGGGTGACGGTGCAGGGGCCGGGGGCGTGGCCTCAATGGGCACCGCCCGCCCCTGGGCCCGCGGCACGGCCTCGGCCGATGGGCGGGGCGCAGGACCACGCGACGGCGGGCGCACCGACAGGAACTCGGTGGCGTCCTCGTCCTCTTCGCTGCTGTCGGCGAGGATCGGGCGGCGCGATGGAGCGGCGGGGGCAGGCGCGGGCGTCTTTGGCGGCGCTGGTGCGCGGGGCTGTGAGGGCCCGTCACCCGGCGGGCGCGCCGATCGCGACGACGGTCGCAGATCCAGCGCCGTTGCCTCGCCCTCGTCGGAATCATCTACCCGCCGTGTCGCCATGGCCTCGTTTACAATGATCGCAGCCGTTGGCGCATCCCGGGGCGATCGTCGTCCCGGAGCGCTTCCGGCTGCGCGCGCTGATGGTCGATCCTGCTGCACCCGACGCTTCCTGGCTGGCCTGCCGACCGGCCGCGCCGTTCTTCTGCGAGGAGAACGTCTGGCGGCTGTGCCTCGATGCGCCGGCGGCCTGGGACCTCCACGCGGTGGTCATCGCCAACGCCGCCCACGCCGTCGCGATGTGGGATCAGCGCGCCGCTGTCGTCGATCCCATCGTGTGGGACTACCACGTCGTGGCGGTGACCCGCCGCCCCTCGGCCCTCGTCCTCGACGTCGACGCGCGTCACCACACCGTGCAGCCACTCGCAGGGTGGCTGATGGCCTCGTTTCGAGCGGGCGTGCGCCCCGATCTGATGCCGCGCTTCCGCGTCATGCCCGCCGCCGTCTACGCCGATGTCCTCGCGAGCGATCGACGGCACATGCGCGACGACGACGGCGCACCGACACATCCGTTTCCGCCGTGGCCGCCACCACACCCCGAGCGCCCGGGGACCTTGATGCGCCTCATCGACGTCGACGACCACATCGCCGGCGAGGTCGTCGACATCGCCGGCCTCGCCCGGACCTTCGCCCTGCCCCGTGTCACCCTGCCCCCACTGGAGCTCCCGTGAACGCCACCGTCGCCGTCGTCCACAGCCGTACCCACCGTCACAAGGGCCGCGTCATCGACGTCGGCACCGAAGACGTCACGCTGCCTTCAGGTGTGCGCACGACGCTCGACGTCATCCGGCACCCCGGCGCGTCGTGCATCCTGCCCCTTGTCGACGACCATGTCGTGCTCATCCGCCAGTTCCGGCACTGCGCGAATGGCTGGCTGTGGGAGGCCCCCGCCGGCACCCTCAACCCCGGCGAGACGCCGGAAGCCTGCGCGCGGCGGGAGATCACCGAAGAGAGCGGCCTCGTCGCCGGACGCCTCGAGCACGTCGGTTTCGTCTTCACCGCGCCGGGCTTCACCGACGAGAAGATCCACCTGTGGCTGGCGCATGAGTGCACGCCGGCGCCTCCGAACCATGATGAAGACGAGGTCATCACGGAGGTGCGGCACTTCAGCGCCGACGCGATCGACGACCTGCTGCGCGACGGCACGCTGTGCGACGCGAAAACCATGGCGGTCCTGCTGCAGTGGCGCGTCCGACAGGGACGGTGAGCGTCGACACAATGCGTCGTTTGCAGCGCCGTGGCGATCACCCGTAGCGTCCGCGCGACTGTTGTCGTGGAGGTTGGCGATGGCTGGCGCGAAGGCGTGGAAGCTCACTGATTCCGGGGCCCCGAAGTACACCGAGGACTTCGACATCGTGAAGCGTGCGGTGCTGCAGGTCACCGACATCGCCAACAACAACAACAAGTACTACGGCATCGAGCTGCACCAGGCGAAGGGCCTGAAGAGCAACCCCTTCCGCGTCTTCACGCACTACGGCCGCACCGACGACCTCGAGACGAACCCGGACGCCGGTGCGAAGGAGGTCCGCTACTTCGACACGCTCGCCGAGGCCGAGAGCGAGTACCAGAAGATCTACAAGAGCAAGACCGGCGCCTCGAAGGGCTACAAGGAGGTCGCCCTCGCGAGCAGCAAGATCGGCTCACAGAAGGCCCGCGGCGGCAGCTCGGGCGCCGTCGACGACAAGACCCTCGCGAAGATCAAGGGTGACGAGAAGGCCGAGAAGCCTGCGCCGAAGAAGTCCGAGCTGCAGGCCCCGCTGCAGGACCTCGTGAAGTACATCTACGCCGAGGCCACCAACGCCCTGACGACGACGGTGGCGGCGAAGATCACCGCCAACGGCATCGAGACCCCGCTTGGCGTGCTCACCATCGGCCAGATCGAGAAGGGCGAGCAGGTCCTAGGCGAGATCAACGAGGCGGTGAACGCGAAGAAGCCAAACCGCACGAAGCTCGAGAGCCTGTCCGGCGAGTTCTACTCGGCGGTGCCGCACCGCATCGGCCGCACCCGCGACGCCATCGCCGCCGCCGTCATCGACAACCTGACGGCCATCGCCCAGAAGCAGGAGACCCTGCAGCTCATGAAGGACATGCTCGCCGTCAACGGTGAGCATGGCTCGGTCCTCTTCGACGATCAGGTCGACCAGCAGTACAAGGCCCTCGGCGCCGAGCTGCAGTTCCTCGATCCGAAGTCGTCGGAGTGGAAGGAGTGGGCCGACCACGTCCTCAAGAGCCAGGTGAAGAGCAAGAACATCAAGGTCGAGAACATCTACAAGGTGAAGCGCCCCGCCGAGTGGGACGCGTTCGACAGCAAGGTCGGCAACGACAAGTTCCTCTTCCATGGCAGCCGCATCCAGAACTGGGTCGGTCTGCTCACGCGCGGCATCCTGATGCCGAAGATCGTCGTCAGCATGGGTGTGAACCGCACCGACGCCGGATGGCTCGGCAATGGCATCTACTTCGGCGACGCGTCGTGCACGTCGGCGTTCTACACGACGCCCGGCAAAAAGAAGACGCGCTTCATGGCCATCGCCCGCGTGGGCCTCGGCAAGATGAAGGACTACACGAAGATCACCTACGGCCTGAACGCCCCGCCCGACGGCTACGACTCCTGCCACGGCGTGCGGAACCAGAAGGGCAACAACTCCCAGTTCGAGGACGACGAGTACGTCATCTACCGCCAGAACCAGCAGCGCCTCGAGTACCTCGTGGAGTTCAAGGTCTGAGGGTCCAGGGCCCGTCCGCCATCACCGTCATCGCCGTCACCGCAGGAGTGTAGAGATGCTCGTCCGCGTCAAACTCGTCGACGTCAACCCGAAGATGATCAAGGCCTGGCGCGACTCCTTCGAGGACAACCCCGAGGTGGAGATCATCGAGGGCTCGATGCTCGACCAGCACGTCTCGGCATGGGTGACGCCGACGAACGCGAAGGCGTCGATGGACGGCGGCCTCGACGGCGTCATCAAGCGTCAGCTCGGCGCCCAGATCGAAAAGAAGGTCCAGGCCGAGGTGAAGAAGAAGTACGGCGGCACCATGCCCGTCGGCACCGCCACCTGCGTCGAGACCGGCAGTGACACCCCGCGGTTCTTGATTTCGACGCCGACGATGGTGGGCAGCAGCGACGACATCAGCGCGAGCCTCAACGTCGCCCTCGCCTGCTGCGCCGCCTTCCAGATGGTGCACATGCACAACACCGAGCACGGCGGGCAGATCCGCTCGATCGCCCTGCCCGGTCTGGGCGCCGCCACCGGCCGCACCCCCGTCGAGATCTGCGCCGACCTCATGTGGACGGCCTACAACCTGTTCCGCGAGAAGGAGTTCTCGTCGTTCGACGAGATGCGCAAGGCGCTCGAGGAGATCCTCGGCGACCTCGGCACCTTCGGCAGCAAGATGAAGACGGCCTCGGGCAAGGCCGCCGTCGTCGCCGCCACCGCCGGCATCGCTGCGCCCGCGCCCAAGGAGCTCGACGACGACGCCGACGACTTCGACGATGACGACGGCGACGACGACGAGGACAGCGTCGACGATGACATCGACAGCGACGAAGACGGCAGCGACTTCGACGACGACGAGTGAGCAGGGAGCCCTGACGCCGTGACCGTGCGCCTCTTCCACCCGACCCACACCGCCCTGCGGCTCGCCGTCGTCTCGGTGCAGCCCGCCGGCGATGGCCAGGTGCACGTCGCCGTCGCCCGCGGCGCGAGCCGGCACGCCCTCACCGACAGCCGGCTCTATGGCCCCTTCGCCGCCGCCGAGGGTGCCCACCAGCTCGACGTCGTGGTGCAAAGCCTCGTGAAGGACGGCTACGTGCAGGGTGGCACGGCGGCGCTGCTGTCGACGTTGACGACGTCGACGTCGCCAAAGGAGCGGGCCCACGCTGCCGAGCGCCTCGGCTGGCGCCGTGAGACGGCCGCGGTCGCTGCCCTGCGGGCCCGCGCCGAGAAGCCCAAGGACGACATCAGCAGCGTCGTGCTCGCGCTGGGGCGCATCGGCGCCCCCGCCGGCATCCCCGAGGCGCGTGCCGAGGCCGCCCGCAAGCTCCTGTCCCGTCGCCGCGCCGGCGCCGAGGCCCTGCGCCTCCTCGGCGACACCGTCGGCCTGGACGAGGTCGCCGAGCGGGCCCGCGAGCGCCTCGTCGAGGCCGAGTTCAGCGTCGGCAGCGCGGCCGACATGACGGCGAGGCTCGTGAAGCTGTCGCCGTCGAAGCAGGGCCCCGTCGTCGACGCCCTCTACGACCTCGGCACCGACGACGCCGTCATCGCCGTGCGCGCGGCCCTCACCGAGGCCCCGCTCGGCACGCCAGGGCTGTGGCGCTTCGTGAAGAGCGTCTTCAAGCGCAGCATGGTGCGGCACGACGCCGACACCTTCGGGCTGCTGCTCGTGCGCATCGAGCGGCTCGCACGCACCGCGAAGGGCGGCACGGTCGCCACCCTCAAGAGCGGCCTCGACGGCGAGAGCCGCCCGACCCGCGTGTTCTCGCAGCGCACCGCCGATTGGCTGCGCCGCGCTGGCTGGCGGCACCTCTCCCGCGTGGGTCGATATCGCCCTGAGGACTACACCCGCCTCGCCGCCGCCGTCCTCGTCGCGCACCGCCCCGACGACGACCTGCCACCGAAGGGCAAGATCCCGGCGAGCGGCCATTGCCACGCCCTCATGCAGATCGTGCACGGCGCCGGCGGCCGCTACGCCGTCGACCGTCGACGCCCGATCCACCGCCTCAAGAAGGGCAAGGCCATCCACACCGACGCCCGTGAGGAGATGTTCGGGCCGTTGTGGGATGCGCCGTCGGCGGTGCCGCACATCCGCCGCGTCCTCGTGCAGGCCAGCCACCATCAGGCGATCGCGATGGCCCTGCGGCTGGCCCGCCAGCACCCCGCCGTCGTCGACGACGCCTCCGCCGCCGAGCTCGCGCAGCTGCGCCGGCACCCCGCGTTCCACGATCGGGCCTCGGCGCTGCTCCGCCAGCGCCTCCGGCAGAGGCCCCTGCCCGTCGAGACCCTGTGCGCCCTCGTCGCGCCCGATGCCGGCGGCGCCGTCGATGAGGGCCTCGCCGCCCTCGTCGGCAGCGTCCTGCAGGACACCGCCCACGAGTGGCTCGCCGACGACGCCGTCGCCGGCGCGCTGCTCCTCGGTCCGCCCGCCATCCGTGAGGTGGCCGCCCGCCTCGTCCGCGCCGGCGCGCCGTCCCTCTCCGCCGTCGCCCGCAAGGCCCTCGCTGCCCGCCTCGTCGACGCCGTCGATGCCCCCGAGCCCGTCGGACCCGACGGCGCCGGCGACGGCCGCTTCGACGGCATCACCGAGGTCGTCGACGTCTTCGCCGACGAGATCGCGGCGATCGTGCCCCTCGCCCGGGCCCGCACGCTGCTCGCCCGCCACGGCGCCGGCGCCGCCGTCGCCAGCATCGTCGTCGGCCGCCTCCCAGATCCTGTGGAGGCCCTCGGCGTGCCCGAGCTGCTGCGCCTGGCGGCGCTGCCACTGGCCGCCCAGCGCGGCGTCGTGATCGCGGCCCTCGCCGGCGCCCCCGGCGCCTTCCGGTCCCGTCCCGGCCTCGTCCTCGAGCTCGTCGAGGGCGAGTGGGACGACGTCCGCGCCGCCTGCATCGTCGTTTTGGAATCCATGGAAGCGACGTTCGCGGCCGTCGATTCACCGGATATCAACGCCCTGCTGGCCGTGTGCGACAGCACCTGGCCGGCGGTCCAGCTGGTGGGTCAGCGCTTCGCTTCGCCAATTCTCGAAGCGGGCGGAGCGACCGCCGAGAAGCTCACGGCCAGCCTCGCGCAGCACCCGCACCCGGCGATGCGCCGCTTCGTCATGGACATCGCCGAGGGCGTCATCGGCCGGGGCCTGCGCCCGGGGCTGATGCCGCTCCTGCGCCTCGAGCCCCTGCTGCGCGCCGGCCTGTTCGACGTGCGCCCGTCGCGGCGGCTGCGATCGCGGATCATCGGCCTGCTGCGGGATCGCGGCCTCGCCGACGAAGCCCAGGCGGAGCTGGCGGTGTCGATCCTCAAGGACGTCGCCCGCAGCCGGACCCACAGCCTGCGCGACGACGCCCTGGCGGCGATCGCGGTGCTGGCCGCGGTGCACCCGGGCGCCGCCACCGTCGCCGCCGCCGATGGCATCCGCGTCGCCGACAGCGCCGACAGCGTGAAGGGAGCCGCATGAGCACCCTCGATGTCCGCTACCTCGGGTCGAGCGGCGTCCGCGGCGACGTCGACTCCAGCACCCTCGGCCTCGCCACCAGCGCGCTGCGGCCCCAGGGCTACCTGCGCGCCCACCTCACCCACGTGGAGCGCGCCCGCGAGGTCCTCGGCACGCTACACGGCGTCGTGATCAGCGACCTTCGGAGGAAGCCGAAGGACCGCAGCGCCTGGACGCGCTGGCTCGCCGAGCAGGACCGGCTCTTCCTCGCGAACCTCAAGACGAAGAGCAGCAGCGCCCGCGTCGAGCTGGAGCAGATCGAGGCCCGGCTCTCGGTGCTCGACGACCGCCGCGCGTTGCGGCGCGAGCCCTTCGTCGCCGCCCGTCGCAAGTACGCCGACTACGTCGTCCACCACAGCAGCGAGCTGTACTGGTTGTTCGACCCCGTCGTCACCGTCCACCCCGACGAGGTCTTCTTCGAGGCCTTCTCGCAGGACGAGTCGAGCTACGCCCGCGTCGGCATCGACCGCTCGCTGCTGCGCGACGAGGGCGACGTCGTCTTCGGCACGACGAACATCGACTTCTCGCGGGCCCTTGCCCGCCACCTCGAGCGCCTCCGCAGCTACCGCGCGACGACGCTGTCCATCGGCCCCGGCGGCGTCGATGTCGCCGTCGGCGACGTCGTCCACCGCGAGCAGAAGATCCCCCTGCCCGAGAGCTGGGTGAACGGCTTCCTGCAGGTGCAGGCGACGATGACGATGGCGCTGACCCAGCTCACGCTGCGGCCCATCGAGCTGCACGCCGTGCTGCGGGCGCTGTGTGCGAAGAAGGCGCGGACATCGCCGAAGGCCGTGCGCTTCGAGCTCGTCCCCGGCAAGCGCATCCGCGTCGTCCTCGAGCCGTGGGAGCAGACCATCGAGCTGACGACGACGTATGCCGGCGATCGCGAGCAGGTCATCCGCATCTGGGGCCGCGAGCGCCTCAAACTCCTCTCGCGCCTGCTGCCGCTGGCGACGAGCGTGCGGGTGGAGCTGGCCGGCTTCGGCCTGCCGAGCTTCTGGGTCGTCGACCTCGGCGGCCTGTCGTTCACGCTGGGGCTGTCGGGCTGGACCGACAACGACTGGACCGGCGCCAATCAGAAGGGCGGCGAGGACGCCCGCTTCGAGCTTCTGACCCGCCGGCTCGACGGCACCGCCGACGAGGTCATGCGTGTGTATACGGCGCTGCGCGAGCCGCGCGTCGCCGAGGACGCCACCATCGCCGCCGCCACCGGCCTGGGCATCGAGAAGACCCGCTCGGCGCTGTCGCTGCTGGCCCAGGCGGGCCGCGCCACCTACGACCTGCGCCTCGGGCGCTACCGCCATCGCGACCTGTTCTTCGACGCCTTCACGATGGAGGAGGCGAAGCGGGTGACGAAGGCGTCGGCGACGACGGGGAGCTCGCCGCAGGCGAAGGCCGCGCAGCAGATCTTCGACGGCGACGGCGTGCGGATCATCGCCCACCGGCCGACGCCGCAGGACGCCGAGCGCCCCGGCTACAAGCTGTCGGGCTCGGTGAAGGGCCTGCACGGGGAGCAGGTGCGCCCGCAGCTGCACGTCGACGCCGACGGCGCGATCATCAGCGGGTCCTGCACCTGCAGGCACCACAGCGAGCACGGGCTCACGAAGGGCCCCTGCGAGCACCTCCTCGCCTTGCGCCTCGCGCACATGGAGCGCTTGTCATGAGGCGCTCGCGTATGTCACTCACGTCCAATGAAAGGAGCGGTCAGCCGGGGATGCGACGACGACAGCGACCAGTCATGAGCAATCTGCACGGTGTTCCGCCGTGCCTGCCCACCTGCCTGTCATTCGTCACGCGCCCATTCTTCACTCGCGATCAGCGCTGGCCCCAGCCCGCGCTGGTTCGATCGCGCCGCGATCCGCGGGCCATCGGGGCCAGCGCTGATCGCTATCCGTGGAATGGTCACGTCGAAGGTCGTTCGTCATCTGTCGACGTCGTCGTCGCATCCCCCGCTGACATCGCTCCCGCCACATGGGGGATGACCCCATGAGCGACAAGAAGGACTCCCTCGAGGCGAAGGCCCAGGCCATCCGCGACCGCGTCGAGCGGGCCAACGACTACCGCGTGCTCAACCGCATGCGGGTGCACGGCTTCTGGCCGAAGGACCGGGGCCTGCCCGAGGACCCGCCCGACGAGGCCAGGGAGCGCCTCGAGCTCGAGGCGAAGAAGCAGACGCTGACGACGCTGGCGTTCTCGTCGTCGGAGAACCTGCAGAAGGCGCTCGACGAAGAGCGCGCCCGCCGCATCAAGGAGGGCCGCGAGAAGCGGGCCCAGCGCCTCAAGGAGAAGGCTGCCGCGGCCCTCGCGCGGCGGACGGCCTGGGCGAAGGAGCGGGCGAAGCGCATCGTCCACGCCGGCGAGGGCGTCTCCGGCGACCTCGAGAAGGCCAGCTCCGACGAGGCGAAGCTCCTCGCCCGCGGCCTGCCCATCCTGCACAGCGCCGACGACCTCGCCCGCCTGCTGGGCATCACCGTCGGGCGCCTGCGCTTCCTCACGTTCCACCGGCGCACGGCGACGCTGGTGCACTACCACCGCTTCGAGATCCCGAAGAAGACCGGCGGCACCCGCCGCATCTCGGCGCCGAAGCCGCAGCTGAAGGCCGCGCAGCGCGTGGTGTTCGAGCAGATCCTCTCGCGCCTGCACGACGCCGCCCGCCTCGGCGACAGCGCCCATGGCTTCGTCGCCACCCGCAGCGTCGTCACCAACGCGACGCCCCACGTCGGCAAGGCCGTCGTCGTCAACCTCGACCTCAAGGACTTCTTCCCGAGTGTCACCTTCGGGCGGGTGCGTGGTCTGTTCAAGGGCTTTGGCTACTCGGGCGTCGTGGCGACGCTGCTGGCGCTGTTGTGTACCGAGCCGCCGCGCGTCGCCGTCGACGTCGACGGCCGCCGCGTGCAGGTGGCCGTCGGGGCGCGCCAGCTGCCGCAGGGCGCCTGCACCTCGCCGGCGCTGACGAACCTCCTCTGTCGTCGTCTCGATGCCCGCCTGCGCGGCCTCGCCGCGAAGCTCGGCTACAGCTACACGCGCTACGCCGACGACCTCACGTTCTCGGCCACCGACGGCGACGACGTGAACGGGCTGCTGTTCCGGGTCCGCCGCATCCTCACCGACGAGGGCTTCGTCGAGCACCCCGAGAAGACCCGCGTGATGCGCAGGGGCCGCCGTCAGGAGGTCACGGGCGTCGTCGTCAACCAGCGCCCCGCCGTGCCGCGCGAAGAGGTGCGGCGCCTGCGAGCGATCCTCCACCAGGCGAAGCGCGATGGCCTCGCGGCCCAGCGTCGCCCCGGTCCCGACGGCGCGCTGCCGTCGCTGGCGTCGTTCGTCGCCATGCTCCGTGGCCAGATCGCGTGGGTGCAGATGGTCGACCGCGACAAGGGTGACCGCCTCCGCCACGCCCTCGACGCCCTCGTCGTCGCCAGCTGAACATCCTGTCTCCCGGGTGCCCCATGTCCCCTGCCGTGGACCTCCGTGATCGTTTCCGTGGCTGCCTCGTCGGCCTCGCCATCGGCGACGCCCTCGGTCACCCCACCGAGTTCATCTCGTCGGTGTCGCGCATCAAGGCGAAGTACGGCGAGCGCGGCATCGTCGACTACGACCGCGCCGGCCCGCACCCGCCCGGCACGTTCACCGACGACACCCAGATGACCATCGCCGTGGCGCGGGCCCTCGCGCTGAGGGGGCACGGCTCCCTCGACGAGCTGATGACGCTGCTGGGCCGCGAGTTCATGGCCTGGGCGCGGCATCCGTCGAACAACCGCGCGCCGGGCGGGACGTGCCTGGCCGGCTGTCGTCACCTCGAGCAGGGCGCCCACTGGAAGGACGCCGGCGTGAAGGGCAGCAAGGGCTGCGGTGCTGCCATGCGCGCGGCGCCCATCGGCCTGTACTTCGCGAATGACGACGACGCGCTGCTGCGGGTGTCGGCGGCCCAGAGCGTGCTGACCCACAGCCACCCGACGGGCATTGCGTCATCGGTGGCGGCGGCGGCGCCGGTGGCCTGGCTCGCGCGCGGCCACGGCATCGACGGCATCATCGGCTTCACGCGGCAGCTCGTCGAGCGCCTCGACGAGGACCTGCTCGTCGAGCTCGGCGCCGATCCCGAGGCCGCCCGCACGATCGGCAACCGCGAGCAGCTGGAGCGCCTCGATCGCCTCGAGGCCGTGCTCGACCAGGACCACGAGGACGTCTGTGCCCTGCTCGGAGGCGCCTGGGTCGGCGAGGAGGCGGTGGCGACGGCGCTGTGGTGCTTCATCAAGGCCGGCGGCGACTTCCACGAGAGCATCCGCCGCGGCGCCAACTCCTCGGGCGACAGCGACTCCATCGCCTGCATCGCCGGCTCCTTCGCCGGCACGCTGCACGGCCACGCGGCGCTGCCGGCGGGCCTGCGCGATCGCGTCGAGCGCCACGCCGACCTCCTGCTCCTCGCCGACGAGCTGCACACAGCCCTCGGCGGCGACCGGCCGTCGTTGCCGGCCAGCGTCGACTTCTTCGACGTGGCCCGCGCCGGGCGGGCCCCCGCGCCGTCAGCGCGCGCGGACGACGATGACGACGGCGATGACGCGTTCGACGACGCCGACGACGAAGACCCTCTCGGGGTCGACGACGCCGACGACACCGACAACAACGACGACACCGACGACGCCGACGGCGCCGACGACGGGCTCGCCGGCGATGATGGGATCATCGGCGGGCTGCGGGTCGCCGACCTCGACGTGGCGGCCCTCGAGGCCGCCGTGCGCAAGCACAACGACCTCTACTGGGTCTACGCGAAGCCCGAGATCAGCGACCAGGCCTTCGACGCCCTGTGCCGTCGGCTGCAGCAGCTGAAGCCCGACAGCGAGGTGCTGCTGCACCTCGGGCCGGTGCCCGACGCCGAGCGGGCGGTGAAGCACGCCTCGCCGATGCGCAGCCTCGACAAGTGCTACGAAGAGGCCGAACTGCTCACGTGGACGAAGGCCTTCGACGGCGACGTCGTCGCGATGCCGAAGATCGACGGCCTCGCCTGCAGCCTCCACTACGACGACGACGGCTGGCTCACCCTCGCGGCGACCCGCGGCGACGGCGAGGTCGGCGAGAACGTCACCGCCAACGTCCGCGTGATCGCCGGAGTGCCACGTCGCGTGGCGGCGGGGCCCCTCGAGGTGCGGGGCGAGGTCTTCCTCTCCATCGAGCGCTTCAACGCCCTCAAGGCGGCCACCGACCTCATCGACGGCCAGCCGAAGAACCCCCGCAACCTCGCCGCCGGGGCGCTGCGCCAGAAGGACCCGCAGAAGTCGAAGGCGGTCGGACTCTCCTTCCTCGCCTACGACCTGCGCGGCTCGTCGGCGGCGACGCACCAGCAGAAGCTCGCCCTGCTCGCCGGTCTCGGCTTCGCGCCGATCCCGCAGGCGGTGGCCCCGAAGCACCTCGTGAAGGTGGCCGTCGACGCCCTCGCCGACCGCCGCGCCGAGCTGCCCTACGAGACCGACGGCGTCGTGATCGTCGTCGACGACCTGGCCCAGCATGAGCGCCTCGGCGCCACGAGCCACCACCCGCGCTACGCGATCGCCTGGAAGTTCCAGGGCGAAGAGGGCGAGAGCATGCTGCGCGACGTGCAATGGCAGGTGGCGCGCACGGGCACCATCACTCCCGTCGCCGTCGTCGACCCCGTCGAGCTCTCGGGCGTGACGGTCACGCGCGCCACGCTCCACCACAAGGGCTTCCTCGACAAGCTCGGCCTCACCATCGGCGCGAAGCTCGCGATGGTCCGCCGGGGCGGGGTCATCCCCCACGTCGAGCGGGTCATTGCCGTCGGCGACGCGCCCATCGCCATCCCGACGACCTGCCCGTCCTGCGGCGCCGCCGTCGCCGTCGAGGGCGACTTCCTCCTGTGCAGCGCGCCGTCGACGTGCGTGGCGGCGACGATCGGGCGCCTCATCCACTGGGGCAAGAACGTCGACATCATCGGCCTTGGCGAGGGCGTCGCCGAACAGCTCGTCGAGGCCGGCCTCGCGAAGACCCCCGCCGACCTCTACCGCCTGAAGCGAGAGGACCTGCTGCCCCTGCCGCGGCTCGGGCCGACCCTCGCCGACAAGCTCCTCGCCGAGATCGACAAGACGCGCCGCCTGCCCGTCGACGTGCTGCTGCGGGGCCTCGGCATCGACGGCCTCGGCAAGACGGTGGCGCGCACCCTCGCGGAGCGCTTCGGCACCCTCGCCCGTTTGCGGGCCGCCAGCCACGCCGAACTCGCCGCCATCAAGGGCCTCGGCGAGGTGAGCGCCGGCGCCATCCGCGGCGGGCTCGTCCAGCAGGCCGCACTCCTCGACGACCTCCTCGGCCACATCACGCTCGAGACCGAGGCGAAGGCGACGGGCGAGGGGCCGCTCTCGGGTCTGAGCTTCGTCTTCACCGGAGCGCTGACGATCGACCGCAAGAGCGCCGAGGCCCGGGTCCGCTCCCTCGGCGCGCAGACGCCGTCGTCGGTGACAAAGACGTTGACGCACCTCGTCGTCGGTGGTGATCGGGCCTCGCCCTCGACGAAGCAGAAGGCCGCCGAAAAGCTCAACGCCGAGGGCTCCCGAATCGTCATCCTCGACGAGGCCGGTTTCGAGGCCCTGCTCGCGATCCACGGCAGCGCCTCGACCATGCCGCCCGGCCCGTCGCCAGCCGCCCCGCCGGCGCCCACCGGGACGGCGCTGCCGGGCCCAGCACCGACGGAGACCATCGACGCGGCGACGACGGCAACCGCGCCGCCCTCGCCGGCAACCGCAGCGACGGAGCCACCGGCGCCGGCGACGACACCGGCGAAGAAGCAACTCTCGTTGTTCTGACGGTCTTGGTTTCTTCGGGCATCGGACGTACGGAGGCGGCATGCGTCGCGCCTCCACCGTCCTCGCCGCCCTCGCCCTCCTGCCGCTGCTCATGGCGGCCAAAGCGCCGCCAAAGCGTGGCCTGACCGTCGACGACATGCTCGCCATGCAGCGCCTGTCGGAGCTGGTGGCATCGCCCGACGGCAAGCTCCTCGCCTTCACGGTCCGCGACACCGACGTCGAGGCCAACAAGGGCCGCACCGATGTGTGGATGACGCGCGCGACCGGCGGCGAGCCGTGGCGGATGACGTCGTCGCCCGAGTCCGACGGCAGCCCGCGCTTCGCGCCCGACGGCAAGATCCTCTACTTCCTGTCGTCGCGCTCGGGCTCGTCGCAGGTGTGGGGCCTGTCGCTCTATGGCGGCGAGGCCTTCCAGGTCACGAAGCTCCCCGTCGACGTCAACGGCTTCGACGTCTTCCCCGACGGCAAGCGCATGCTGCTGACGATGGACGTCTACGTCGACGCCCTCAGCCTCGAGGAGACGGCGAAGCGCGACGCGGCGAAGGACGCCTCGAAGGTGAAGGCCCGCGCCTACGACGAGCTCATGTTCCGCCACTGGGACAGCTGGGAGGACGGCAAGCGCGCCCACCTCTTCGTGTGGAGTCCGTCGGCGCCGCAGGCCCCCATCGACCTGCTGAAGGGCCTCGACATCGACGCGCCCGAGGGCCCCTTTGGCGGCATGGAGCAGACGAGCATCTCGCCCGACGGCAAGCTCGTGGCCTTCGCCGCGAAGAACGTCGGCCGCGAGGCCGCGTGGTCCACCAACAGCGACATCCATGTCGTCGACGTCGACGGCGCCCGCGTCCTCAAGACCCTCAGCGGAGACAACGCCGCGTGGGATGGCACGCCGAGCTTCTCGCCCGACGGCAGCACCCTCGCCTGGCTCGCGATGCAGCGGCCGCAGTACGAGAGCGATCGCACGCGCATCACGCTGCACGACGTGAAGACGGGCAAGACCCGCGTCCTCACCGAGGCCTGGGACCGCTCGCCCGGCTCCATCACGTGGAGCGACGACGGCCGGTCGATCTTCACGAGCGCCGACCACATCGGCAACCACGCGCTCTTCGCCGTCGACGTCGCCAGCGGCAAGGAGACCGTCCTCGTCGAGAAGGGTACCAACCAGTCCCCCGTCGTCGTCGCCGGCGGCCGCCTCGCCTTCCTCCGCGACACGCTCGCGATGCCCGCCGAGGTCTTTGGCGTCGGCGTCGGCGGCGGCGACATCGCGCAGCTCACGCGCTTCAACGCGGCCCGCGTCGAGAAGATCGCCTGGGGCGAGTACGAGCAGTTCTCGTTCACCGGCGCCCACGGCGACACCGTGCGCGGCTTCGTCATGAAGCCCGCGAACCACACCGGCGGCAAGGTCCCCGTCGCGTTCCTCATCCACGGCGGCCCGCAGGGCAGCTTCGGCGACCACTTCCACTACCGCTGGAATCCACAGGCCTACGCCGGCCACGGCTACGCCGCCGTGTTCATCGACTTCCACGGCTCCACCGGCTACGGCCAGGCCTTCACCGACGCCATCCGCGGCGACTGGGGCGGCGCGCCGTACGAAGACCTCATGAAGGGCCTCGATGCCGCGCTGGCGAAGTACCCGTGGCTCGACGGCAGCCGCGTCGCCGCGCTGGGTGCGTCCTACGGCGGCTACATGATCAACTGGATCAACGGCCAGACCGATCGCTTCAAGGCCCTCGTCTGTCACAACGGCAACCTCGACGAGCGCATGGCCTACTTCGACACCGAGGAGCTCTGGTTCCCCGAGTACGAGCACCAGGGCACGCCGTGGGAGAACCCGGGCAGCTACCTCAAGCACAACCCCATCGACCACGTGCAGAAGTGGAAGACCCCGACGCTCGTCGTCCACAGCGCCAACGACTTCCGCGTCGTCGACACCCAGGGCATGAGCACCTTCACCGCCCTGCGCCGCCGCAACGTGCCGGCCCGTCTGCTGTTCTTCCCCGACGAGAACCACTGGGTCCTCAAGCCGCAGAACAGCCAGCGCTGGCACCAGGAGGTCCTCGCCTGGCTCGACCGTCACACCGGTCACACGAAGCCCCGCTGACCCCCTTTTGTGTCGACGGGGCCGCGCTACGCTGCCCGCATGGCTGGTCCCGGCGGTACAGAAGTGGAGCTCAAGCTGCGGGTCGACGACCTCGCAGCCCTCATGCGCATCTGCGTGGCCGCGGGCGCCTCGCCCGCCTTCACGGCGATCCAGCGCAACGAGTACCTCGACACGGTCGGCCGCGCCCTCGACGGCGGCCGCTTCGTCCTGCGGCTGCGCGAGGAGCGCGGCCGTGACGAGCGCGCCACCTTCCTGACCGCCAAGGGCCCGGCCGTCCGCTCCCACGACGGCGCCCTCTCGACGGTGGCCGAGGAGGAGATCCGGCTCGCCGACGACGCCGTCGACGCCCTGCGCGCTTCTCCGTCGCTGGCCCTGCAGCTGCTCGCCGACGCCGCCGACGCCACCCCGGCACGGCGCGCCCTCGTCGACGCGATGCGGGCGGCGATCGCCGGCAAGCCGCTGGTCATCGTGGGCGGCTTCATCAACGAGCGGACCCGCCTCGACGTCACCTTCCCCGAGGGCTTCGCCGGCGTCCTCGAGCTCGACCGGACCCGCTTTCCCGGCGACCAGATCCACCACGAGGTGGAGTTCGAGGTGCCGCACGACGTCGATGCCACCGTCGCCGCCGGAGCGTTCCGCGCCCTCTTTGCGCGCGCCGGCGTCGAGGGGCGCACCGCCCCCGGCAAGGCGAAGCGCTTCTTTGCCGCCCTGCGGGGGGAGTCGATCGGATGAAGACCACCTCCATCCCGCGGTCGACGTCGACGCTGCCGACCACGACCACCACGCAGGCGACGACGACGGCGCCACCGACGACCGCGTCCACCACGTCCACGACGACGACATCGTCGTCGACCGACAGCACCACCACGGCCCCGCTCGGCCAGACGTCGACGCGGACGCCGGTGGCCCAGGTGCCCGTCGAGCAGCGGTCCGGCAAGACGACGGCGCTGCACGCCCTCAAGCAGCTCCCCCTCGGCCAGACCTTCGCCGCCATCGACCTCGGCTCCTCGTCGGGCAAGATGCTCGTCGGCAAGGTGACGGCGACGGGCGTGCAGATCGTCGTCGACCACAAGATCGGCTGCGCCCTCGGCCGGGACGTCGACGCCGGCCAGGCCATCCCTGGCGCCAACATGGACCGCGCCGTCGACGCGCTGAAGGCCTTCGTCGCCCTCGCCGGTCAGCACGGTGTCGACGTCACCGGTATCCCGCTCATCACGACCGCCGTCGTGCGCAACGCGCCCAATGGCGCCGACTTCGTCGCCCGCGTGCAGCGCGAGGTGGGCCTGAGCCCGCGCGTCCTCAGTGGGGTCGAGGAGGCCGATGTCGGCTTCCGCGGCGCCCTCGGCACGCTGCTGCAGACCCCCGGCCGCTACGCGACCATCGACCTCGGCGGCGGCTCCTTCCAGCTCGCCGTCGGCACCGAGCAGGGCCTCGAGCAGGGCGGCTCCACGCAGGTGGGCAGCAACACCATACTCGACGACCTCATCAACCCGCGCGCCGACGCCGACGGCCGTGTCGGCGCCGACGTCTTCGCCCATGTCGACGACACGCTGAAGAAGACCGCGCCGCTGCCACTGCCGAAGGACGCCATCGTCGGCCGCACGCTCGTGGCCACCGGCGGCGTGTCGAAGTTCCTGCGCGTGCACCTCGGCAAGGACGTCGTGGGTCGCGACGAGATCGACGCGCTCCGTCGGCAGCTCGGATACCTGTCGATCCCCGACCGCGCGGCGTTCGTGTCGACGGGCCGCAGCGACGACGAGAAGGCCGCCCTCGGCATCGGCACCAGCCCCGGCGCACAGGACTACGGCAAGAAGCTGCCGGCCTCGCTCTCGCTCCTCCTGCACATCGTCGACGGCCTTGGCCTCGACGAGGTGCGCATCTCCTCCACCGACGCCCGCCACGCCCTGCTGCAGAGCGCCGTCGCCGCCGCCCGCTGATCGGGGATCCCCATCATGACCACGACGACGACGACCACGACCGCCACCTCGACGGCGAAGATGCCGCCGCAGATCCCCTTCATCATCGGCAACGAGGGCTGTGAGCGCTTCAGCTTCTACGGCATGCGGAATGTCCTGACGACGTTCCTCATCACGTACCTGCTGCTCGATGTGGCCGAGGGCGACCGCGCCGCCGCCGCGAAGGACGTGATGCACACGTTCATCATCGGCGTGTACTTCTTCCCGCTCCTCGGTGGCTGGCTCGCCGACCGCTTCCTCGGCAAGTACAACACGATCTTCTCCCTCAGCCTCGTCTACTGCGTCGGCCACGCCTTCCTCGCCGTCTTCGAGGGCTGGCGTCCGGGCTTCTACGCCGGCCTCGCCCTGATCGCGCTGGGCTCGGGCGGCATCAAGCCGTGCGTGTCGTCGTTCGTCGGCGACCAGTTCGATCAGCACACGAAGCACCTCGCCAAGGTCGTCTTCGACGCCTTCTACTGGATCATCAACTTCGGCTCGTTCTTCGCGTCGCTCACCATCCCGTTGCTGCTGAAGCACTTCGGCCCCAGCGTCGCGTTCGGCGTCCCCGGCGTCCTCATGTTCATCGCCACCGTCGTACTCTGGCTCGGCCGCAAGCAGTACGTGCTCCTGCCGGCGCAGCCGCCGGACCCGAACGCATTCACGCGGGTCATCAAGACCGCCCTCGTCGGGGGCACCGCCACCGGTCCGCGGCCCGGCCTCATGCTCGTCTTCGTCGGCCTCGTCGGCGCCCTCTACGCGCTGTCGCAGGTCGGCAGCCTCGGCGTCGTCGTGTCGCTCTGCCTCGCCCTCGTCTCGGTGATGCTGTTCGGCGGCATCGGCGCGGCCCTGCAGCTCGAGAACGCGCGCGGGCATCACCCCGACGAAGACGTCGACGGCGCCCGCGCCGTGCTGCGCGTGCTGGTGCTCTTCGCGCTCGTGACGCCCTTCTGGTCGCTCTTCGACCAGAAGACCTCGACGTGGGTCATCCAGGCCGGCGCGATGACGAAGCCGGAGTGGTTCCAGCCGAGCCAGATGCAGGCGCTCAACCCGCTGCTCGTGATGCTGCTCATCCCGTTCAACAATATCGTCCTCTACCCGACGCTCGAGAAGCTCGGCGTGCGGGTCACGGCGCTGCGGCGCATGACGGCCGGGATCGTGTTCTCGGGCCTGTCGTGGATCGTCGTCGGCACGATGCAGCTCGCGATGGACGGCGGCACCGCGCTGAGCATCACCTGGCAGGTGCTGCCCTACGCCATCCTCACCTTCGGCGAGGTCCTCGTCTCGGCGACGGGCCTGGAGTTCGCCTATTCGCAGGCGCCGCCGAAGATGAAGGGCGCCCTCATGAGCTTCTGGAACCTCAGCGTCACCGTCGGCAACCTGTGGGTGCTGCTCGCGAACGTGGCCGTGAAGAACGAGCAGGTGACGACGTCGATCGCGTCGTCCGGGCTTTCGGTCGTCGCGTTCCAGATGTTCTTCTTCGCCGGCTTCGCCTTCGTCGCCGCCGCCATCTTCGGCGTCGTCGCCGCGCGCTACCCCGTCGTCGACCACTACCGGAAGTAGCCGGTCAGCTCAGAAGCCACGGCCGGCGAGGGCCGCCGTCACCGGCAGCCGCGCCGCGTCGAGGATGCTCATCTCGACCATGAGCTGCCGCTCGGCCTCGTCGCGGCCGCGCTCGTGATCGAGCCCCTGCAGGTGGCAGAGGCCGTGACAGACGAGGACGCCGACCTCAACGGCGAGGCTGTGGCCGCAAGCCCGCGCCTGCCGCGCCGCCGTCTCGACGCTGATCACGAGGTCGCCGAGGAGACGGTCATCGCCGACGACGAACTCGCCCTCGACGGCGGAGAACGACAGCACGTCGGTGGGGCGGTCCTTCTTGCGCCAGCGGCGGTTGAGAGCGCGCATCTCGCGATCGAGGACGAAGATGAGCTGCACGTCGCAGCCCTTGAGCTTCGCGGCCTTCCAGACCGCCTTCGCGGCGGCCACCGATTCGTCGACGTGCGGGCGCAGCAGGCGCTCGCCGGTGATGGAGAGTCCCATCGTCATTCACTCCGTTCGCGGAAGTCGGCGGCTGCCGACGCACCGATGCTCACAGACAGATCGCTGGCGCGAGACGCGTGCCGGTGGACCTCACCGCGCAGCAGCCCCATGAGCGCGTCCTTCAGCGACGTGCGGGCCCGCTCGAGGTCACGCAGCGACAGGTCGCAGACCGTGAGGAGGTCGGCGGTCAGCGCGCGGTTCACGAAGTGGTCGACGATGGCGTCGACGCGCGACGGCGTGACGTCGTCCTTCATCGTTCGCGCCGCGCTCTCGATCTGGTCGGCCAGCATGACGAGGGCCGACTCCTTCGAGTGGGGCCGGCGGCCCCGATAGCGAAAGACCTGCTCGTCGATGGCATCGACGCCACCGTCGCGGGCGCGGGCGCGGGCCTTCTCGAGGAAGGTCTCCATCACGCTGTCGGCGTGGTGCTCCTCGATGATGGCCGCCACCGCCGAGGGCAGGCCGTGCTCGCGGGCCAGCGACAGCCCCTCCTCGACGTGGCCGCGCAGGATCGCGGCGCTCTCCTCGGGCGTGATGCGGTCGTGGGGGTTTTCGTTCGTCGTCTGGTTCTCGCGAAACGACGACGGGCGGCCGATCTTGCCGATGTCGTGGTAGAGCGACATCACGCGGGCCAGCAGCGGGTTGGCGCCGACGGCGCGGGCGGCGTGCTCGGCGAGGACGGCGACGCGGACGCTGTGGTGCCAGGTGCCCGGCGCATGGACGATGAGGTCCTTCAGCAACGGCTGGTTGAGGTCGGCCAGGCGATAGAGCCGTTGGTCGGTGACGTAGCCAAACAGCCGCTCCACCATCGGTACGAAGACCATCGCCACGATGCCGGAACCGACGCCGCCGACGAGGCAGGCCAGCAGCAGCGCGACCAGCGCGGTGCCGGTCAGGGCGCCCCGGAACAGCTCGAGGGTGAGGGCCGCACCAAGGCCGACGACGCCGGCCGCGAGTCCGGCGACGATCAACGTGAGGCGCCGCGGCCCGCCGCTCACGACCGCGACGCCCGTCATGGCCCCCAGCGTCGTCGTGACGGCCCATGCCATGCCGCCCTCGACGACGACACCACCGAGCAGCGCGACCACGAGCGCGAACAGCAGCGACACGTCCGGGGGCAGCGTGAGGCGCACGACCATCGGCCCGAACGCGATGGGGAGCGCGAAGGCGAGCATCGCGGGCTGGACCCACGGCACCGACGCCACGATCCACGGCGACGCGACGTCGGCAACGACAAGCAGCGCGAGTTCGAAGCCGAGCATGATGCCAAGGAAGATGACGTCGCGGTTGCGCAGCCGACGCTGAAAGACGCGCTTGGCGCCGAACAGGTAGACGACGCTGACGACGAGGGCGACGAAGAAGCCGGAACCCACGGTGGCGCGCGTGCGCAGGTCATCGGCCTGCTGGAGGGCCATCGCCCGCACGAGCAGCTGGTGGCGCTCGGTGATCACCTCACCGGGGCGCAGCACGGTCTCGCCGCGAAACGCCCGGACGATCACCGGCGGGACCCGCTCGGCGGCTTCCTGTCGTCGACGCTCGGTCTCGGCGGCGTTCCACGTCAGGTTGGGGTCCAGGTGGGAGGCGAGCCAGCGTGCGACGACTACGACGCTGCGACTCCACTCTGGGGGCGGCGTCGGCGGCGCCTCCTCGTCGAGGACGGTGCGGACGGCGGCCTCAAGGCGGGCGCGGGCGTCGGCAAGGTCGGCGATGTCGTGGGCGTCGAGGGAGCGCTCCTCACCGCTGCGCACGCCGCGGACGCGAATCTGTTCTTGCGCGGCGAGCTGGCCGCCGCGCGCCGACACGATCGGCTCCTGCAGCGCGCTGCCCGTCGCCGTCGCCAGCGCGTCGGCGGCGCCGGGCGCAATCCACAAGACGGTAAACAGCGCGCGCCACTCGGGATCGGGCGGGGCCTCGAGGCCGATGGCCGCCAGCTCACCGGCCACGACGGCGCGGACGTCGTCGAATGAGCGCATCGCCACGTCGACGCCCTGGTCCCGTCGCTCGGCGTCTTTGCGGTGCCCCTCGATGGCGACGGCCGTGCGGAGCAGGGCCTTGTGGATGGCCTGGGCGTGGCGCTGTCCGCCGACGTCGTCGAGGTCCCACACCGGGAGGGCGTCGTCGGCGGCACGGCGGCGGTGGTCGACGGTGCTCGTGTCGTCGACGAGGGCGTAGTCGCGGTCGGCCTTGATGACACCACGCGCCGGCGTCCCGAGCAGCTCCGGCGCCGTCGGCAGGTCGGCCCGCAACAGGCGCGGCCCGAGGGCCACGGCGCCAAGAATGGCGACGGCGATGCCCACGACGAGGCGGGTGAGACGGGCGCTGCGCATCGACGGCGGGCGGGGCTCTGCCCGACGCTCGATCGGCGGCGGCGGCCGCGGCCGGCGCCGCGCGGGGTCGAGCGGGACGACGACGGCGCCGACGTCGCCCTCTTCTCCCTCGGGGCTCGGGCGCGACTCACGCATCGGAGCACACCACTCAGCGCACCGGTCGCGAAAGCCGGTAGCCATCATCGGTCCGCTCGTAGACCCAGGGGGTCTCAAACGGGAAGGCGAGGTCGCGCTCCGCGATCAGGCCGAGGTCGACGAGCTCCGTGAGGCTCTGGGGATGTGCAGCGCGCTCGACGACGTGGATCGCGAGGGCCCGGCCCAGCTTCTCCGCCTGCATCGTGGCCTGCGCTTCCCGCAGCGCCCCGAGGGTCGACTCCGCGGGTCGAGGCGACAGCCAGCCCCCCTCCGTCGTCGACGCGAAGTGAAGGCCGGCGCCGAGGACGACGGCCGTGACGGCGGCAAACGCGAGGCGGGCCGAGAAGGCACGCAGCGCGCTCCACAACGACGACCACACCGCCCGCGAGGACTCCGGCGCAGCCGTCGGCACCTCGGCGGCGATGACGCCGTTGCTCACGAGGGTCGCGAGGGCCTTCGACGTCTCGAACTCGCCCATGCGAGACACGTCGATGATCTCGGGGACGGTGCGACCGGGCGCGATGCAGCCGTAGACGTGGCGCTCGGCGTGACCGACCTTGCGCGGTGGCGGACCGCTGTGGTCGTTGCCGAGGGCGTCGCCAAGGCCGGCGAGGATGTCGTCGTCCTCGTCGGCGGCGGCCTCCGCCGGCAGCGGCTTGAGGATGCGGAAGGACAGGTTCGATGACGGGATGACCTTCCGGACCGCCGGCCACTCGTCGACCATCCGGAACCCCTCCATGAGGATGTTCTCGGAGCGGATCGGCTCGTAGGACTGCTCGTCGTAGTCGACGGTCTGGGCGACGAACTCGTACGTGCCGGCCTTCCAGGCAAAGAGGCGGTAGATCGTCTCCGTCGTCTGCAGGCGGGCGAACTCCTTGAGGGTCGCCCGGTCGACGGCGCCGCTCTCGACGAGGATGTCGCCGAGTCGCCGCATGGTGCGCTGCTGGGTCGCGAGGGCCTCGTCGAGCTGGGCCTGCTTCAGGGCGCGCCCACGCACCATGATGTTGCCGAGCAGGTCGGCCTTCTCGCGTGAGCTCTGCTCCGCCTTCACGACGTTGCCGTCGACGAAGAAGATGCGGACCTCGAGTTCGCGGTCCTTCAACAGCAGCACGCCGGTCTTGGCCTGGTGCCCGATCAGCTGGAAGATGTCGGCGATCCCGAAGTCGCCAAGGGTTCCGCGCAGGCTCATCGCAACCCTCCACGCTCATCGTCGGCGAGGATCAGGGCACCGCGGATCGCGACGGCGATCAACAGCGCGCACACGACGCCGAGCGGAGCCATGAGCGCCAGCGGCGGCAGCTCCAACGCCCCCGGTCCCGGCCAGAGGTCGCTGACGACGAGGGCGCCGACTCCCGCGAGGCCCGCGAGAAGCGACAAGGCGACGCCGCGGGCGACCGCGCCAGCGAACAGATGACCCGCTCCGGGCCACATGCTGAAGAGGATGATGAGGCGTGCCCGACGGGTGGCGCGACGACGGATGGCGTTTTCCTTGCGGAGACGCACGGCCCCGTCGACGCGCGACGTTGTCGAGATGAACGCGTGGTAGCAGGCCGCGCAGGTACCGGCGGGAACGCCGGGCCCGTCGACGCGGCTGCTCGCGGGGGCGCCACAGCGCACACAGCTGCAGGCGGTGCGGGTGCGACTCGCCGCGATGCCGATGATCGCCAGCAGACCCACGAGGCCACCCAGGCGGGGCCACGCCGACGACGGCGGCGCGCCCCACAGGCCCATGCCGAGTGCGGTCGCGAGGGCCTCGGCCCCCGGAGCGCCGGTGCCGGGCTCGACGCTGCGACGTGGCGGCAGCACCTCGGCGAAGGCGCGGTTGTGGCTGACCACCTCGTCGATGGCGCGGAAGGTCGCGCGGCGCAGCTTCGCGAGCCCGTCGGGCCCGAGCTCCGTCACCGCGGTGAGCATCGACTGGGCCTTCTCGGTACGGCCGGCGGCGTGGTGCAGGAGCGACGCGTTGAACGCCGCAGGGCCGACGACGACGGCGCCGCCCGGCTCGAGCCGCGCCCGCTCGATCGCAAGCCCGAACTCGGCGAGGGCGAGGTCGGACTGCCCTGCCGTGGCGAGCGCGACGGCGTAGCCGCCGTGGACCCACGACAGGTCGCCGTGCTTCTTCACGAGCGCCTTGTAGCGTTCAACGGCCTCGTCGACGCGGCCCTGCCGGCGCGCGGCGTTGGCGATGGCCGCGAGCCCCCAGGCGTCGACGGGGCTGCCGGCGGCCTCACGGGCCAGCAGCGCGGCGACGGCATCGTCACCATCGACGTCGTAGAGCGCGCGGTGCAGCGTGGCGGCCGATGAGCGGCCGGCCGTCCACTGACGTGCAAGCTCGTCGACGAGCGGCGGCAACGCCAGCGTCAGCGCCGCGACGACGCCGATGGCGACGCGGCGACGATTGTCGATGCCGATCATCGCCAGCACGCAGACCCACAGCATCCACAACAGGGTGCCGAAACCGAGCACCAGCGGCGCGAGCGCAACGACGACGACGAAGGCCACGAGCTGAAGCTGGTGGACGCCGCGCGGCAGCCGGGTACCGAGATCGAAGGCGACGATCGGCAGCGAGGGCATCGCGACGGTGACGACGACCACCACCAGCGAGATGAGGATCGACGCGATCAGCGCCGCGATGGTGCGGGTGGCGGCGTTGCCGAGGTCGACCGGGTTCGCCCGAACCGTGCTGAGGACGTCACCCCCCATGGAGAGCGCCGCCGTCAGCCCGACGGTGTCGAGGCGCACGCGCATGGCACCGATGACGGTACCGAGATCCGACGGGGCGAGGGCGAGACCGAGATCGACCAGCTCGCTGGCGTCGTCGACGCGGCCGTCGTCGGCGGCGCGGCGGGCCCCGCGCATGAGGGCCTGGGCGACGGCCGGTGCGGCGAAGCCCTCGGGGAGCCCGGCCACGGCCGCCTCGAGGGCCCCCTGCTGCACGCCCGTCAGGGCCTTGCGTGCCCGGGCCGGGTCATCGCGAAGGACGGCGGCGAAGTGTGGAGCGACCTTCTCGACGAACGCCGCACGCGAAGTCTGCACGATCGTGAACGACACCGCGGGCGCGTCGGTCCCTGGCACCGGGAGCGGCGGCGGCGGCGGCGGCTTCTTGCCATTGGCGCCGGGCTTCGGCGTCGGCTTCGGCGTCGGCGTCGGCGTGGGCGACGGGGTCGGCGCCGACTGCGGTGCGGGCCCAGGTGTCGGCGCCGCGACTGGCGGCGGCGGTGGTGGCGTCTTCGGCTTCGTCACGACCGGGTCGGGCGCGTCCAGGTCGATGTCGCCGAGCGCGGGCTTCGGCTGGACCTCCTCGACGAACTCCCGTTGCGCCAGAAGCGGCGCCGCGACGACGACCGCCGCGATGAGGGCAATGGCACGCATTGGGATCCGGTTAGCACGGTGCTGCCGACCCCGCCAAAACGCGACCATGCGGTCCAGACCGGAACAGGCGACGACGCCAGCGCTCTGGTAGCCTTGCTCCATGGCCGAACACCGCCGCGTCGAACCCCGCCAGATCGCCGGCACCGGCATGGCGACCGACCCCGAGCGCATCCAGCAGGTCGTCGACGACGCCGAGCGCCGCGCCCGGGCCTGGCGGCCTGCCCCCGAGGCCGGCTTCGGCGATGTCCTCGGTCGCGCCCCGCCGCGTGGCGAGCTCGCCGACACGCCCGCTGAGCCACGCCGCGACGGCCAGCCGAAGGGCAACGCCGAAGCCGAGGCCCGCGACGTCGCACCGTCGTCGTCGACGGCGCCGGCGAATGCACCGGCGAATGCACCGGCGCAGGCCCGGTCCGTGACGCGGGCGAGCCCCCGCGCCCCCGACCCACGGGCCCGCCTCCTTCATGCGCGCCTCGATGAGGCTGCCGCGACGCGCCCGGGCTCGTCGTCGACGCCCACCCCTCCGTCGAGGAAGTAGCCGATGCGTGCCTGGTCCCTGCTCCTGCTCGCCGTGACGATCGGCGCCTGCAACGATCCGCCCATCATCCTCGACGTCGACGCCGACGACACGAGCCGGATCGAGGCGGGCCCCTATGAGGTGCGGGTGAGCGCCCGCTCCGACGACGGCTTTGGCGCCTCGCGGCTGCTCGTCGAGGGCGGCTCCCCGGCCGATGAGCTCGCGATCCTCGACCCGGGCCCCATCCGGGCCGCCTTCCGGGGCCGCCTCGCCGGAGCCCCCGTCGGCACCGCCATCCGCTTCGCCGTCGAGGTCTGCGACCCGGCCGGCGCCTGCGCGCTCGACCCGCCCACCTTCCCGACCGTGGCCCATGAGCTCGTCGTCGGCGGCGGCGACGGCCGCCTGCAGGTCGACGGACTCGAGCCCGCGGTGGGGCCCGCCTCGGGCGGGACCGTCGTCGTGGTCCGCGGCGATGGCTTCGGCGCCGCGCCGTCGGTCGCCTTTGGCGAGGTCCCGGCCGCCCACGTCGAGCGCCTCGACGCCCGTACGCTGCGGGTCGTGACCCCGGTCCACGACGTCGGCGTGGTCGAGGTCGCCGTCAGCCAGGACGGCGCCCGCGCCGTGATTGCCGATGGCTTCTCCTTCACCGCCGCCCCGAGGGTCGACACCGTTGAGCCTGCGAGCGGCCCGGCCGTCGGCGGCACCCCGATCACCATCCGCGGTGATGGCTTCGCCGAAGGCGTCCGCATCTTGGTCGACGGCGTCCCCTGTCGACAGCCCGAGCGCGTCGACGACACGACCATCCGCTGCGTCACGTCGCCCGGCCGCGGCGGCGACGTCGACGTCACGGTCGAGAACGCCGACGGCGGTGTCGGCGTCGGTCGCTTCACCTACCGCGACGCGCCCCGCGTCGACGGCGTCGCGCCCCCGACCGGCAACAGCGACGGCGGCACCGTCATCACCATCACCGGCGAGCACTTCGACGTCGACGGCGACATCCTGGTCGTCGTTGGTGGCGCTCCCTGCGTCGATGTCGTCGTCACGATCGGCGATGACGGCACCCCGGTCCTGACCTGCACCACGACGGCCGCACTGCCCGGTGCCGCCGACGTCGTCGTCACCAACCCCGACGGTCAGGAGGGTGTGCTGCCCGGCGGCTTCGGCTACCTCGGACCGCCGCTGCTCTTCCTCGTGACGCCCGACGAGGGACCGTATGCCGGCGGCGTCGAGGTCAGGCTCCTCGGCGCCGGACTCGCCGACGACGACCTCGTCTTCTTCGGTGGGGTCGAGGCCGAAGTGCTCGGCGCCGTCGACGATCTCGAGCTGCTCGTGCGGGTGCCGCCGAGCGCCCTGCCCCTCGTCCCCGCGCCCGCCAGCGGTCTCGCCGCCGTCGACGTCGAGGTCCGCCGCGCTCGTGACGACGACGACCGCGCCTTCCTGCTGCCGGCCGGCTTCCGCTACCGCTGGCCGCCGGAGATCGTCACCATCCAACCGCCCTCGGGCCCGACCGCCGGCGGCACCCGCGTCGTCGTCGTCGGTCGCTTCTTCGGGCCCGGCCTGACGCTCACCTTCGACGGCGCGCCGTGCACCGATGTCGTCGTCGTGAGCTCGACCGAGGCCCTCTGCACGACCCCGCCGGGCGAGGCCGGCCCCGCCGACGTCGTCGCCGACGGCGGCCCTGCTGGCGGCCTCGGCGCCGTCGCCGAGGGAGCGTTCACCTACGTGCCGCCACCGCGCATCGACAGCATCGCGCCCGACGAGGGCCCGACCTTCGGCGGCGATCGCGTGATCCTCACGGGCGCGGGCTTCCTGCCCGGCATGGTGGTGCGCATCGACGGCGCGGTGTGCGGTGCCATCGAGGTCCTCTCCGACACGCGGGCCACCTGCACCACGCCCCCCGGTGAGCGCGGCCCCGCCGACGTCGTCGCCACCAACCCCGACGGCCAGTCCGACATCGCCCCGGGCCTCTACGCCTACGTCGGCGTCTCGGTCGTGCCCGACCATGGCCTGCCGGTGGGCTTCACCCGCGTCGTCGTGCGCGCCGCCGGTCTCGCCCCCGGTGTCGTGATCACCTTCGGTGGCCAGATCGCCACGTGCGAGCGACGCTCCGCCACCGAGGCGGTCTGTCAGTCCCCCGCCCGCCGCAATGGCGCCACCGGCCTCGTCGAGGTGCGTTTCCGGAACCCCGACGGCACCGGCGATGGCGACGACGCCTTCACCTACACGTCGTTCGGCGATCAGTCCGCGCGGCTTGGCGCAGAAGAGCGCAACGCCAACCACGTCGCCCTCGTCGACGTCGACGGAGACGGCGATCTCGACCCCATCATCGCCAACGGCCGCGTCGGCACCCCCGAGTCCGCCGAGCTCTTCGAGAACACGGGCGCCCTGCGCTTCACCCGCCGCGACATCCCCGGCACCCTCGTCACCGGCAACAAGGTCGACGTCGGCCAGATCAACAGCGACGCCTTCCCCGACCTCGTCGTCGCCGCCAGCAACAGCGTTGGCGCCGTGCTCCTCGCCTCCGACGGCCCCGGCCGCTGGAACCCCATCGAGCTGCCCCTGACGGCCGAAAACAGCGCCTTCGACGCCCAGCTCGCCGACGTCGTCGGCAGCGGGCGCGACGACCTCATCGTCCTCGGCATCGGCTGCGATCCCGTCATCGACCTCGAGCAGTCGCCGGGCTGCGATCCGAACCGACAGGGCCGCGATGTCGTCTTCGAGCAGACAGGTGTCGGGGCGTCGTCGCGCCTGAGCCGCCGCGATGACCTCATCCCCCACGAGGCCCGTCAGGTCCACGACCACAAGATGGTCATCTTCGACGCCGACGGCGACAACGACAACGACATCTTCGTCGTCGTCAACAACGACCCGTACACGACCACCGAGCACCGGCTGCTGCGCAACCGCGTGCAGGAGGGTCGCGGCTTCGTCAAGGAGACCGCCGGTTTCCAGGAGCTCGTCGGCGACCTCTACGACGTCGACGCCGGCGACATCGACGGCGACGGCGATGAAGACCTCGTCACCGCGATCTGCCTCGGCGACGGCGCGGTGTCGTCGGAGGTCATCCTCCGCAACGACGGCGGCACGCTGCGCCTCGACGAGACCGCCCTGCCCGCGGCCCGGGTCGGCTGCGCCGTGGGTTCCAGCCTCATCGACGTCGACAGCGACGGCGACCTCGACGCACTGTGGACCGGCACCGTCGACGCGCGCCGGGATCCGACCTTCGAGGCCCGCCTCTACATCAACCGTGGCGACGGCACCTTCGTCGACGCCAGCGCCCACCTGCCCGTCATCCCGCGGCTCCTGCAGGGCAACCACGCCGACGGCGGCGACCTCGACGGCGACGGTGACATCGACCTCGTCATCGCCGGCGGTGCGCCCTACGTCGACACCGGCCGTCCCGGCGCGCCGCTCCTCTTCGAGCAGCGCTGATGGGATTGCGCCTCGCGTACCTGTGCATGGAGAGCGTGTTCTCGGTGCAGCCCCTCGAGGCGCTGCTCGCCGCCGGCCACGACGTGCGCCTCGTGCTGCGCCCCCTCGGGCCGCTGTCGACGCGGAACGATCCGGTACTGCGTCGTCACCGCGGCTTCGATGTCGCGATGCGACGGCTGCTCGGCGTGCGCCCCGATGAGCACCGGACCAACCCCCTCGCCGTCGCCGCCGACCGCGACATCCCGGCCTGGCTCTGCGGCAGCGTCAACACGCCAATGGTCCGCGACCTGCTGCAGCGCGAGCGCGTCGACCTCATCGTGATAGCGTTCTTCAACCAGCTGCTGTCGGCGGCGACGCTGCAGGTGGCACCGCTCGGGGCCATCAACCTCCATCCGTCGCTGCTGCCGCGGCTGCGGGGCCCGGCGCCGCTGTTCTGGACTTTTCACGACGGCGAGACCGAGACGGGCCTCAGCATCCACCGCGTCTCCCCCGGCGAGGACGACGGCGACATCATCCGCGCGCTGCCGATCCCGCTCGCCCCCGGCACAGCCGGCGAGGACCTCGTCGACGAGCTCGCCGCCCTCGCCGCCGCCCACATCGACGACGCCGTCGCCCGGGTCGCCGCCGGCGAGCGGGGCACGCCGCAGGACGAGCGGCTCGCCACCCGGGCCCCGCGCCCCGGGCCCTCCGACGTCGTCATCGACCCGTCGTGGCCGGCCCGCCGCATCTACAGCTTCGCCCGCGGCGTCGGGCGCTGGAACAACCTCGTGATCCACGCCGCCGGCGAGGTGCATCGCGTCCTCGACGCCGTCGACGTCGAGGAGGGCCGACAGCTGCCGGGTGAGCAGGTGCTGCTGGGAGATGAACTGCTGCTCGGCACCAGCGACGGCGTCGTGCGGCTGCTCGTGCGGCGCACGCTCGGCGCCTGACGACGTCGACGACGCAGAGGTCGTCGGCGTCGTCGTGCTCAGGTCACCGAGGCGACGGCCTGCATGTTGATGACGATCTTCTCGAACTGCCCACGACCGGCGGGCGGCACGAGCGAGAACACCGGCGCGTTCGGGTCGTAGTCGTTGCTGTCACCCTGCACGGTGCGCTGATCGCGGAACAGCACGGTGATGCTGCGCCCGTTGATCGTCGGCGGCGACGCGTTGCCCTGCAGGTGGACGAAGACGGCCTTCACCTGCGTGAGGGGGATGTCCTCGGTGGCGCCGCCGACCTCGACCTTCATGGCGGTCTCGCCACGACGGAGGCCGCGCACGAGGCCCTGCTTCTTCTCACCATTGGCGAAGTGGATGGTGACCTTGCGACGGCCGATCAGCATCGACGGGTCGTCGGCGCCGGCCGACGACGAGTCGGAGGGCGGCGCCAGGATGCGGCGCGCATAGAGGGCAGCGAAGTCGTCCAGGAATGCGAGGCCCGGCGGCACCGCCACCGACGTCGCCCCGGTGCCCGGCCCCATCGCGACGTCGAGGGCCTGACGGAACTGGAGCTCGCGCGGATCGATCGGCGCGAGGTCGACGGCGGCCGTCATCTCGGCGGGCTGCAGCCCCTCGTCGAAGTAGTCGCCGTAGTACTGCTCGAGGACGAAGTCCGTCGCCGGCGGGGTGTAGGCCCCGCTGATCTCCTTCAGCTGGGCCTCGACCTCCTCGGGCGTGGTGGCGCGAGGGCGCTTCTTGTTGGCGCGCAGCGCCGCGTCGGCGGCGGCCTCGGCGTCGGCGATGTCACCCTCGCTGGCGGTGGCCGCCGGGCGACCGCGCATCGGCGCGACCTTGTTGACCGCCTCGCTGCTGCTCGCCGCCTCGAAGAGGGCGTCGACGCCGGCGATCATGTAGGCGTCCTTCTTCGGCCCCGGCCGCGCCGCCGGCGCGATGGAGGTCGCCGGCGGAGGCGCGGGCGCAGGCGCAGGCGCAGCGGCCGGCACCGGAGCGGGGGCCTGGGCGACCGACACGGGCCGCGGCGCCGGCTTCGGGGCAGCAGGGGCAGCGGCCGGCACCGGCGCGGGGGCCGGGGCGCGCGGGGCTGCGACGGGCGCAGCAGCGGCCGCCTCCTCGCCACCACCCTCGAGCTGCGCCTTGAGGAACGTCTTCAGCTCCTTGCGCCGGGCCTCTTCATCGGGCGAGAGCTCCTCGCCAGCCTTCTTGCGGGCATTCAGCGCCTTGAGCTCGCGGACCAGACCCATCAGCTGCGCGGACATCGACGACCTCGTAGAGCGCCACCATAGAGTGCCGGTGGCCCGCTTGTCAGACGCGGCGGCGTCGACGAGACAGCCCGACATACCCACGCGTGACGCATCGCACCATGGAGACGCACATGGAGTTCGGACCCTGGCTGCCCCTCGACGACGCCCACGTCCAGGCGCTGGCCGATGCCCCGGGTGCGGTGCAGCTCGGCCGCGCCGACCGCAGCCTCGTCGACTACCCCCGCGGCAAGAGCGCGATGGTCTTCTACTTCTACGCCGCCCGCTCGATGCGCGAGGCCCTCCGCCGCCTCTTTGCCGACGAGCTCGGCGAGCCCGGAGCGCGTGGCGAGGGACCGCTCGTGTTTCGCGTCTGCGCCGGCGGCGACGACACCAGGGCCTGGCTCGAGGGGCTGTTCGACGACTTCGTCGAGCGCTTCGGCCGCGCGCCGATCCTGCACCCCGACGACGACGACGAATGAGTGGCGCTCACATGAGCAGCAGCTTGCCGTCTTTGGGCCAGCGCGGCCCGACGGTGAAGCGCCGCTGGGCGACCTTCACGGCGTGGCAGCAGATGAGCAGGAGCACGGCGCAGTAGTAGATCCACAGGATGAGCACGATCAGCGTCGCGAAGCTGCCGTACATCGCGCTCACGTTGGTGATGCGGGCCAGGTAGAGGTCGTAGACGGCGTGGGCGCCCTCGAAGAACACGAGGAAGAGCACGCCCCCGAGCAGCGCGAAGCGCTTCATGATCCGGTGTGGTGAGAACACCCGGATGACGACGAAGAAGCCGAACACGATGGTGAGGGCCGTGACGAGGAAGCCCAGCACCGAGCCGTCGCGCATCGGGTCGCCGAGGATGCTCGCGAGCCACGGTGGCAGGTCGAGCAGCAACAGCACCTGCCGCCACATCGTCGTCAGCATCTGCAGGACGATGCCCGCCATGACGACGGCGGTCGCCACGGCGCCGAACAGCAGCTTCGTGATGATCACCGAGCGGGCCGCGGTCTTGTCGTGATCCGGGGTCACGTGGTCGTCGACGCGGGCGAAGATGCGGGCGGTGGCGAACTCGACGCCGCGAAAGACCTCGGCCGCCGCCCAGAGCAGCGCGACGAAGCCGACGACGCCGAGCCGCGAGCGGTACTCGACGACGGTGCGGAGATCGTCGGCGAAGCCGGGGCCGAGGTACGGCAGCACCCGGCGCAGCTGCCCGACCACCTGCTCGAGAGCCGCGGTGACATCGCCACCACCGGTCGCCGACAGGATGAAGCCGAACACGGAGGCGAACAGCACCGTGAGGGGAATGAGCGAGAGGATCCCGTAGAACGTGAGCGCTCCGGCGTACATCGCGCCGTGGTCGCGGCCGTAGTCGAGAAAGACGCCGTCGATGACCTCGTAGACCTCGCCGAGGACCGGATGGCGCCGGACGGTGTCGAGGAGGCGGTCGACGAGCGCCTCAAGCGGCTTCAGGCGCGCGAGCCAGGGCGCCATGAGGCCGTCGAGGACGGAGGGTGCCTTCTCGGCCCGCAGCCCCTCATCGGTGAAGGGCGCCTGATCGGGCCCCGGCTCCGTCACCGCGCGCGCCCGTGGTCGTTGCGACGCTCGGTCTTCTTCTGACGCGTGCGCGCCGCGGCCTCGGCCTTCGGCTCACCCTTCTTGCGGGCGGTGCTCACGGGCCGCTCGTTCTCCTTGCGCTTGAGGTCGCGGTTGCGCTTCTGCGCCGGCGAGAGGTTCTTGAGGCGGTCGCCGTCACGACGACGGAAGATCAGGCGCACCGGCGCGCCGCCGAAGTCGAAGGCCTCGCGCAGCTTGTTGATGAGGTAGCGGCGGTAGGAGAAGTGCACGCCGTCGACGTCGTTGGTGGCGATGACGAAGGTCGGCGGCGCGGTCTTCACCTGGGTGCCGAAGTACAGGCGGACGCGGCGACCCTTCACCATCGGCGGCTGATGCCCAGCGACAGCGCCCTCGATGACGCGGTTCACCTGGCTCGTCGACACCCGCAGGAAGTGACGCTTCGCGAGTTCCTGCGCCGTCTGCAGCACGTCGTGGACGCGCTTGCCGGTCTTTGCCGAGACGAAGCGGATCGGCGCGTGGTCGACGAAGGGAAGCTCCTCGCGGATCTGCCGCGCGTAGGCGTCGGCGTCGAGCTCGTTCTCCTTCGCGAGGTCCCACTTGTTGACGACGATGACGCAGGCCTTGCCCTTGTCCTCGACGAAGGAGGCGATGCGCTTGTCCTGCTCGGTGACCCCGGCGGTGGCGTCGATGAGGTGCAGCACGAGGTCGGCGCGGTCCATGCCCCGCAGCGCGGCGACGACGGCGTACTTCTCGACCTGGTGCACGATGCTGCGCTTGCGGCGGATGCCGGCGGTGTCGATGACGCGGAAGCGGGCGCCGCCGTATTCGACGAACGAGTCCACCGCGTCCATCGTCGTGCCGGCGACGTCCGACACGAGGTGGCGATCCTCGCCGAGCAGCTTGTTGATGAAGCTCGACTTGCCGGCGTTGGGGCGACCAACGACGGCGATGCGCAGCACCTCGGGGACGGCGCGCAGGAAGCGCTTCGCCCCGGCCGGCACCGGCTCGAGGGCGGCGTCGTCGGCGGGTTCGACGGGGGCGAGACCCTCGCCGTCGGCGGTCTGCTGCGCCTCGAAGCGCGCCATCGCCTCGTCGAGCGCGTCGTCGATGCTGGCGTCGTCGAGGTCGCCGTCGCCGTCCTCGACGGCGGCGGCCCGGGCACCTGCCTGCAGGGCCTCGGGGAGGCGCTGGTAGGCGAGCTCCATGAGGTCGGCGACGCCGCGGCCGTGGGAGGCGCTGATGGGCAGGACCTCCTTGCTGCCGAGGCCGTAGAGGTCGGCGACGAGGGCCTCATGCTTGGTGTGGTCGATCTTGTTGGCGGCGACGATCACCGGTCGACCGCTCTTGCGCAGCATCCGCGCCACCTCGATGTCGTCGGGCGACAGGCCCTGCTGGGCGTCGACGACGTGGACGATGATGTCGGCCTCCTCGATGGCGAGGGTGGTCTGCTCGCGCACGAGCGCGAAGAGCTGCGACGACGGATCGGGCTCGAAGCCGCCGGTGTCGATGATCGTCCAGCGGACGTCGACGCCGTCGACGTCGCCGCGGTACTCGGCGTAGAGGCGGTCGCGGGTCACCCCGGGCATGTCCTCGACGATGGCGATGCGACGCCCCGCGAGCCGGTTGAAGAGCGTGCTCTTTCCGACATTGGGGCGACCGACGATGGCGAGGACTGGGGCACGCATGGTTCCACCATGCCCGACCACACCGACGACGGAAGGGGGTCAGCGCAGGATGGCGATCTGGTCCGGGTCGCTGAGGATGATCTCGGGGCCGCGGTACTGCTTGACGAGGCCCTTCACCCGCACGTGGCGGCCCTGGAAGGCCTGCGCCGGGTCGAGCCCCCGCTCCTTGAAGCGCGGGATGTCCTTCGCAAAGACGATCGCCGTGAAGGGCGGGCGCTTCTCGTCGGCGAAGCGCAGCTGGATGCGGCGCTCGGAGACGTTGGTGGCGACGACGACGCCTTCGATGACGGCGTCCTTGTCGATGAGGTGCAACGCCTCACCCGGCGTACCGGTGGGCAGCCCGATGGCCTTCGCCGGCAGGAACGCCGTGCGGTCCGTCTTCGGCAGCCGCACCTCGAGCCAGTTGCCACCCGGCCGCTGGTGCTCGCCAACCACGAAGACGCGGTCTCCGGAGCCCAGGCGCATGACCACCTTCGACTTCGGGTCGATGCCCGTGTGGACGGTGGCTTTGCTGACGACGATCGGCGCCTCGAAGACCCGGCTGCGGGCCCAGTCCCGCCGGAACAGGTCGGCGTAGTAGCCGGCGATCTTCGGGTGCTTGACGACGACGCCGACCTCACGGTTGCCCTTGAACGAGTTCTCGGTCCAGTTGATGGAGCCGACGAAGACCTCGGCATCGTCGCCGATGACGCCCTTGGCGTGGATCTTCTGCAGCCCGGTGGTGTCGAGGTTGATGACCTTGGCCACCACATCGAGCTTCTCGCGGGCGGCCAGCTCGTTGAGCCACAGGGCGACGTCGTCGTTGTCGCGGTCTTCGTCGCCCTGGACGTTGTACCAGGTGCTGTCGAGGAGCACGCGGACCTGCACGCCCCGACGCGCCGCTGCGATCACGGCCTGCAGCGCGAGGTTCGGCACGTCGCCCTCGGTCTCGGGGTCGTCGCCGAGCTTGCCCCAGCGTCGACGGATCGAGTTCTGCTCGATGTAGAGGGTCTTCTTCGCGCGCTGGATGATGCCCAGCACGGCGCTGCTCTCGTTGAGGCTCGTGTCGGGCGAGAGCACGAGTTCAAGCTCCATCTCGTCGTCGACGACGACCGGCGCCACCGGCTGCTCATAGCGCCCGCGCTGCACGGTCTCGTCGGGTACGAACATCGGGTCGCGATAGGGCATGCCGTAGGAGTCTTCGGCGTCGGCGCGGATGTCGACGATGTCGCCGAGGGGGCTCGAGCCCCGGTCGTCGAGGCGCAGGTCGGCCTCCCAGACGGCGAGGAGCTGCTTCACGAAGGCGGGGTTCTCGACGTGCACCATCCAGCCACGGTTGCCGTAGGTCGGGATGAGGGGCACGCCGGTGCGGCCGTAGTTCTCGGTGCCGATGATGGCGAGGCGCTCGTCGATGATCACGTACTTCGAGTGGTCGAAGCGGTAGCGCGGCTTCACGGGGTTCTTCGGCGTGCCGCCGATGAAGTAGATGCGGATGCCGGCGCGATCGCAGCGGTCGAGGATCCACCGCTCTTGATCGGGGATGCCGCCGACGGGCGCGCCCTCGAGGTAGATGGTGACGGTCACGCCACGGGCCCGCGCCTTCAGCAGCGCCTCGGCGATCTTCGGGTTCGTGAACTCGTAGATGCGGACGCGGATGCTCTTCGTCGCCCGCTCGATGGCCTCGACGAGGGTGCGGTGGTTGTTGTCCGGCGCCGACGTCGCCGTGACCTTCGCCCGCCCGCGGATCGGCGTCGTGACGAAGCGCGACTGGCCCATGCGCTCGATGCGGTGGGTCGGCTCGTCGCCGAGCTGTTTGCGCGAGAAGCCGCCGTCCCAGTCGACGGCGGTGTCGGTGTCGGCGAGGAGCCGGCCGGCCTCGTCGCGATCCCGGGCGAGGACCTGCCCCTTCCAGCCGTAGAACGAGGTCTTGTTGAGGGCGACAGGCCCACCGCGCCAGGGCAGCGCGCTGAAGTCGTCCTCGGACCAGACGGCCTCGGCGGTGTTGTCGTAGGCAACGAAGTCGACGACGCTGCCGCCATCATCGACAAGGGCGACGGTGCCGCGGCTGCCTGGCAGCTTGAGAAACGTCCCCGAGCCCTCCATCTCGCCGACGGCGCCGGCGGCCGCGACCGCGAACGCGGGCCTCACCCCCCACACGGCGACAAAGCCGGTCGCCGTCGACGACACCCACAGCTCGCCGCCGGCCGGGATCGTCGCTCCCTGGGGGAAGCGGATGCCGTCGCCGTCGTCGTCGTCGCGGGTCTCGCTCGTCGAGTAGCCGCGGGTCGACAGGCCGGAGTCCGACGACGTCGTCGTCAGCGCCGCCCGCTTCTTCCGCGGCGTGTAGCGCTCGGTGAGGACGAAGCCACCGATCGACGCGGCGCGTCGCTGATCGGTGTTGGTGAGGCGGACCGCGCTGTCGGGCTCGGGATTGCCCGGCAGGTAGCCGTCGAAGGCGACCCCGGAGATCCGGACCGGGCTCGCTGCCGGCGCGACGAGGGCAAGGACGACGACGAAGCCCGCAAGCATGGCGAAGGGATAGTCCGGCCGACGCCCGATGTCTCGCCGCCTTCCGGCGGATGTCCCGGTCGCTACCATTCCCGTGATGGCGCGCCCCGGACCCCTCCTGCGGCTGGTCCACTCGCTCGAGCGACGACGAGCGGGGCGCACCTTCACCCTCGCCGTCACCGTGCGCCGCCCCGGGCTCCGGCCCGACACCGACGTCGTCATCGGCAGCGCCCGGGTCGAGAGCCACGGTCCCCGCGCCGTCGTCGTTGGCACCGGCGAGCGCGTCGACGTCGCCGTCGGCGGCGGCGCCTCGCCCCTGCCCGGCGGTATGTCCTCCCAGGCGGGCGACGGCATCATGCCGCGTCACCTCGCCCTCCTCGTCGTGCCGTTGCCCAACGGCACCCTGCTGCGCGCCATCTCGCTGCACCCCGAGCGGGGCTTCGCCGTGCTGCCCGTCGAGGCCCGCGTCCCCGACGTCGCGACACTCGAACAGCTCGAGACCGGCCTCGGCAGCGTCGTCGCCTGGAACGCGCTGCGAATCGCCTTCGATGGCTACATCCTCGACGTCCACGTCGACGGCGCCGGCGCGCCCGACATCCTCGACGTCCTGCCCGTCGGGCACCAGCTCGGCTTCTACGCCGGCTCGACACTGCGCCCCGTCGGCACGGCCGTCGCGAGCATCGCCGGCCCCGACGGCGGCGGCCACGCGATACCGGCCCTCGTGCTGCCCGAGCCCTCGTCCGTCGAGGAGGGCAGCCTCGTGCTGCGCGCGCGCTCGGGGGTCTTTCGCGTCGACGTCTCCGCCGAGGACCTGTTCCGGGGCGTGCTCATCGGGCGCTCCCGCCGCTGCGTCCTCGGGCGGGGCTTCGACGAGAACGACGGCCTGTCACGGGTCCACGCCCTCGTCGTGGCCCTCGAGGAGACCGGCACCTCGGGCGTCTTCGCCTTCGACCTCGCCAGCCGCTACGGCCTGCGCGATGTGAGCCGCCCGTCACGCCTCGTGCCGATGGCCCGCCTCGACGACGGCATCGGCTGCCTCGCCTACGGCGCCGGCTACCTCACCTGGGAGTTCCGCTGACCGCGACGGTCAGGGCAGCAGGCTCTTGATGTGGGCCTGCACGACCTTGCCGTCGGCGCGGCCGGCGACCTTCGCGAGGGCGGCCTTCATGGCCTTGCCCATGTCCTTCGCCGACGTGGCGCCCACCTCGGCGATGGCCTCCTTGACGAGGGCGATGACGGCGTCGTCGGAGAGCTTCTGCGGCAGGAAGGACTCGATGACCTGCAGCTCGAGGGCCTCCTTCTCGACGAGGTCCTGGCGCGACGCGGCCTGGTACTCGGCGATGGACTCCTGGCGCTGCTTGGCCATCTTGCGCAGCACCTCGAGGACGAGGTCGTCGGCGGGGTTGATCTCGCCGGCGCCGTCTGTGCGGGTGCTGATCACCTTGTTCTTCACCTCGGTGCGGATGGCGGCCAGCGCGTCCTTCTTCGGATCGCGGGCCTTCATGGCGTCTTTCCAGGCGGTGCCGATGGTCTCGTAGAGCGACATGGGATCACCCTGCCCGATTCCGCCGCCGTCGTCGACGGGGTCATTGCTGCATCGAACCGTCAACGATGCTACGGTGCGCGCCTATGCGCGCGCCTGACTTCTTCGAGGTGGTGATTGCGGTGCTCTCGGCGGTGACCGTGATCGGCGCCATCGTCGCGATCCTCTACCGCGTCACCCGCGGCAACCCCGACGCCGCCCGCCTCGAGGCCCTCAAGGACGAGCTCAAGGCCGACAAGCGCTGACGCCGCAGGCGTCGACGACGACGACGGCGTCGACGTCGACCTGATCAGCGGGCCAGCACCTTGAGCTCGGCGATGTTCACGCGGTTGAAGTCCCCGGTGCCGCCTCCGGTCCCGCCGGTGTAGCGCCGATAGTGCGCGCGCGACGACATGTTGGTGGCGCGCGGGTCGTCGCCGACGACGATGCGGTAGCGGCGGCCGGCGACGAGGTCGACGGGGACGAAGGTCGAGTCCTCCCAGCGGGCCCAGGTGCCAAGCTGGGGCATCACCACCATGCCCTCGCCGACCACGGTGTCGCCGTCGAAGACGCGGACCTTCTTCACGCCGCAGGTGATGCCGGTGCTGATATCGCCGGCGCCGTTGCCGTAGATGACCTGGACGAGGTGGGGCCCGGACTGCGTCGCCTGGAACGACGGCAGCGTGAGCGAATCGCCCGCGTCACCCCAGGGCTCGTAGTGGAACAGCCCGTGCTCGAGGGAGCCGACGCCGCCGACGTGCGCGAGGTCGGCAGCGCCGACGGTGACGATGCGCTCGAACGCCGGGCCCCAGAAGCAGTTGGGGGCCGACGCCCACGAGCGGGTGCCGCTGCGCACGAAGCTCGTCTCGACGACGTAGCAGGGAGAGCGTGGCGAGGTCGTCCGGTGGTCGGGATCGGTGAACGTCGTCGTCGCTCCGGGCAGGCCGTCGGCGAGCACGACGCCGTCGCGCAGCACGCGGAAGGTGACGTCGGCGCGGGCCTCGTTGCCCGGTGAGAGCGACAGCACGATGCGGTCGCCCTGCACGGCGAGCCCGGGCGACGGCGGCGTCCGCGGCCCGAAAACACGCTGGTAGTCGCTGTCCGAGACGACGCGGGCCACCCGCCCCTGCCCCGTCGGCGGCCCGAGGACGACGTCGATGCGGTTGTCGCCGTCGTCGAGGCCGGCGAAGGCGACGGCGTCACCGGCGACGACGACGCCGTTGAGGCGCCGCTCGACGATCGGCAGCACGCCGGCGCCGCCACGCTGCGTCGGCAGGTGCAGCACGACGGTGACGCGCTTGCCGCGCCACGGATGACCGTTGAGCACGAGCGTGTCGCTGCCCGTCCACAGCGCCCCCGCGCTGCCGTTGACGAGGCCCGCCGGAATCCACGGCGTCACCCGCAGCGCGTCACCGTCGACATCGAGGCCGAAGAGGGTCTGCTCCACCATCGACAGGAAGCCGGCGACGCTCCACAGCTGGCGGCGGGAGTTCACCACCGGCCCGCTCGTCTCGCCCTCCTCGACGAAGACGGCGCCGCGGGCGGCCTCCATGTTCTCCATGTTCGACAGGAAGAGGCCGGTGCCGCGGACGAGGCCCGACACCGCGCGGACGCCGACGCCGTCGTGGTCGGCCGCCTTCGCCGCCTTCAGCCAGTACGACGTCACGAAGGGCCATGCGGCGCGGTTGTGGTAGATGGCCGTGTCCTGCTGCTGGGGCCAGAACACCGGCACGCCGGGGCCGTAGTGCGGCGTGCGGTCGAGGATGGCGCGGGCCTCCGTCGGCGTCGCCACCCCGAGCAGCACCGCCAGCGACGACGACAACGTGTCGAAGCGACGCGCCGGCGCCGGGTCGAGAAGCCCGGGCACGAGGGTCGAGAACACGCCGTCGCCGTCGTCGACGATGAAGCGGGCCCGGATCGCGGAGCGCAGGTCGGCGGCCATGTCGCCGTAGCGGGTGACGTCGGCGTCGTTGCCCTGCTCGAGAGACAGGTCGCGGATGAGCTCGAGGGCCGCGAGGTGCAGCAGGTTCGTGCCGAGCGCGTAGCCCATCGCGATGGGGGCGACGTCGTCGCGGGTGAAGTCGGGGTAGCTCTGCTCCCGCCAGTCGAGGAATGACTGCTCGCCCCGATACAGACCGAACGCCGGGTCGAAGACGACGACGCGATCCTGCTCGACGGTGTTCTTCAACGCCCGCAACGTCGTCGCGGCGAAGGCGTCGCGGGCGGGGCCCGAGAGCTCGCCGAGGAGGCGGCGCGCGCCGAGCGCCCACACGACCCGGTCGCTGCTCACCGGCCAGCTGCCGCCCGAGCCGGTGTCCTGCACGACCTGCACGTCGCCGTCGTCGGGCTTGCGCCCCGCGAGCTTGAACTCGAGGGACTGCCGGGCGCGCGCGGCGTCGTGGGCGCCGAGGCCGAGGTCGATCGCGTAGGCGGTGTCGCGGGTCCAGACCCATGTCCACAGCTCGCCGGTCTCGAAGCAGCCGGCGGCGCCACACGAGAGCGGCGCGCCGTTGTCGAAGGCGCCGTCGCTGATCGCGTCGACGCCGGCCTCGCGGACCTCCTCGAGCGTGAGCGCGTAGAGGGCGTCGACGAGGAGGTTCCCGGTACGCAGCGTCGGCTGCCCGGCCCGCTCCTCGACGACCCGGCTCGTCGGCCCGCCGCGACGCTCGGCCACCGTCGTCGTCAGCGTCACCCGTCGCCGACAGGGCGTGACATCGACGACGGCCCCGACGCTCGCGCGACCGGCCGCGTCCTGCAGGCTCGTCACCGTCGACGTCGTCGTCGCGTCCAGACAGGTGCGAAGCCCGCCCTCGCCTTCGCCCTCACCTTCACCCTCACCTTCTCCTTCGCCCTCACCCTCACCTTCTCCTTCTCCTTCGCCCTCACCCTCACCTTCTCCTTCGCCCTCGCCTTCACCCTCCCCTTCGCCTTCACCCTCCCCTTCGCCTTCGCCTTCGCCCACTCCTTCGCCTTCGCCTTCGCCCTCGCCCACCGCGATGCCGTCGTCAGACCCTGGCGGCGGCGCGCAGGCGACGAGGGGCAGTCCCACCAGGGCGGCGAGGAGGGTGGCAGCGATGCGCATCATGTGGGGAGAGATACGACACCACGCGGGCGACACCAGCGGGAGCGTCGACACGCCGCGTCAGCGTGGCTGGTGCGGGTCGAGGGCGCCCGGGAGGCTGATGATCGGCAGATCCTCCTTCGCCAACTCCTTCTGCAGCGCCGCCTGCTCGGCCTCGAGGGCGCGGCGCTCGGCCATGTCGTGGAAGCCGAAGCGGCGCGTCGCCAGCTCCCGCTGCAGGGCGTGGGCGCGACGGACGCGGGCGACGAGGGCCTCGTCGACAAGGAAGATGCGGCCGCAACCGTCCGGGTCCACCGGGCTCGCCTGGGCAAGGAGCTCCGGCGTGCTCAGGCGGATCGGGCCCGCCGGCGTCATCCGGAAGTTCTTCACGACGACATTCTTGCCCTGCCGGGTCATGCAGACGTTCATCCGATGCAGGGCGATGCGCTCGACGTCGACGAGAATGGCCTCGACGTCGCGCAGCGTCGCCTCCTCGTCCTTGAGGGAGTAGAGGCCGTTCTTGCGCCCCTGCTCGAAGGCCTGTCGGGCCCGGGCCACCTCGACCCGCAGGGCCAGCAGCGGGTGCTGCGCCGGATCGAGTCGGGCCCGCTCCAGCTCCAGCTCCAGCGGCGTCGTCGTCGGCGCGACGTCTTCGGCCTTCGGCTCGGGGAACGCCGCGAGGGTCCGGCTGCCGGCGCCCGTCACGAAGTCGCCGGGTCGGGTGGCCGGCGCGCTGTCGTCGTCGACAGCCTCCTCGCCCGGCTCTTCGGTGACGTCCACGGCAGGGGCGGGCGCGCCGCCGAAGCCGACGTCGTCGTCGGAGACGTGGGCGGCGATGATGACGGCGAACGCGAGCGGAAGCATGGCTTCCCCATGCTAGGCGCTCGCCATCGCGTGCGGTAGGAAGCGGTCGTCATGATCCGCCATCTCCCTGCCCTCCTCGTCCCGGTCGCCCTCGGCGCTGCTGGTTGTCCGAGCGTCGACTGCGAAGCGCTGTGCCAGCGCACCCTCGCCTGCGAGGTCACCTTCGCCCCGTCGGACGACCCCGACGAGCTGAAGGTCGACAACGGAGAGCGCACGGCCCTCGAGAGCTGCGCCCTCGGCTGCCAGGAGAGCCCCACCGTCACCGTCGAGTCCGCGTCGTGCATCGACGAGCTCGAGATCACGGGGGATCCGGCGCAGTGCCAGCCCGGCGTCGTCGACTGCCTCGGCTTGACCGAAGCCCTCGCCGGCGACGACACGAGCGGAGGTGTCGGATGAGCCGCCTCGACGACCTCATCGCCATCGCCGCGAAGTCGAAGAAGCCCCTGCCCTGGTACGGCCTCGCCATGGAGTACCGGAGCGCCGGCGACGTCGACAAAGCCATCGAGACCTTCCAGAAGGTCCACACCCTCGACGCCACCTACGTCGCCGCCTACTTCATGTGCGGTCAGGTGCTCGCCGAGCAGGGCCGGAACGACGAAGCCCGCGCCGAGCTGCAGCGGGGCATCGCGATGGCCCGCCAGGTCGGCGACGGCCACGCCCTCGGCGAGATGCAGGGCCTCCTCGACACGCTCGACTGACCTGCCCACGCCCACGCCGGCGTCGCCGACGTGGGACGGTGAGCCGGCTCAGCCCTTCGGCAGCGCCGCCGCCAGCTCGTCGAGCAGGTGGACGTTGGCCAGCATCGCCTTGTGGAACACGCCGAGGTGCAGGCTCTCGTTGGGGCCGTGCGCCGTCGTCTGCGGGTCCATGACGCCGTTGAGGATGAGCGGCAGCGACGCGAAGCGCCGGCCGAAGAGGGCGACGAAGGGGATCGAGCCACCGACGCCGATGCGCAGGGGCTTCTTGCCCCAGGCGGCCTCGTAGGCGCGGTCGGCGGCCTCGAAGGCCGGGCCCTGCGGGTGGTAGTCCCACGACATCGACCCGGCGTTCTTCTCGGTGAGCGTCACCTGCACACCACCGGGGATCTGCACACACAGCGTCTCGCGCAGCGCCTGCAGCATCTCGTCGCGGGTCTGGCCCGGGGCCAGACGCACCGAGATGATCGCCGAGGCCTCCTTGCGGATCGCGTTCTTCTCGCGCCCCGGCGGCGGCAGCGTCGTCGACAGGATCGTGACCGCGGGCTGCCGCCACATCCACGCCGCCTTCGACAGGCCCCGCTCCGGCAGGGGTGCCACACCGTCCCGGAGGTGGGCGCCGGCGCGCACGACGTCGTCGGTGATGGGCACGTCGCGCGACGACGCCAGCCAGGTCGGGTCCACCGGGCGCCGCAGCAGGCACATGCGGCCGTCTTCGTCGACGAGGCGCGCGAGCAGCTTCACGAGGGACATCGCCGGATCCGGCACGACGTTGCCCCACAGGCCCGAGTGCACGTCCGAGGTCGACGACGCGCAGCGGAGCTCCACCTCGAGGAGCCCGCGCAGGCTGATGGTGAGGCCGGGGATGTCGACCGACGGGTTCTCGGTGTCGGTGAGCACCATGACGTCGGCGGCGAAGGCGTCGGGGTACGCGTCCATGAAGCGCTCGAGGTTCGGCGAGCCGATCTCCTCCTCGCCCTCGATGAGCAGCTTCACGTTGCACGGCAGCTCGCCGGCTTCCTTCAGCCAGGCCTCGAAGGCGACGAGCCACGAGACCCAGCCGGCCATGTCGTCGGCAGCGCCGCGGGCGTAGAGGCGCTCGCCCGTCGGCGTCATCTTGCGGACCGGCTCATGGGGCGGCGTGTCCCACGGCTCGCCCTTCACGGGCTGCAGGTCGAGGTGGCCGTAGACGAGCACGGTGGGCTTGTCGGCGCCGGCCTTCAGCCACTCGGCGGCGACGCACGGCAGCGGCGGCTGGGCATCGCCCGGCCGGGGCTCGAGGTCGAGGACGCGGACGTTGTCGAAGCCGACCTTCGTGAGGTCGTCGCGGATGTGCTCGGCGAGGCGACGCACGTCGGCGAAGTGCTCGGGGTCGCAGGAGATGGCCGGGATCTTCAGGAAGCCCGCCAGCCGCTCGACGGCGGCCTCGAGGGAGCCCTGGACAAGGGTGACGACGTCGTTGCGCTTCGGGTGTGCCATGCCCCTTCGTCGCCCGCGCGCGCCTCTGCCGTCAAGTCGCCCCATCGACAACGCCAGCGCGGTCGACGACACCGGCGACGTGGTCACGATCGCCCTGCACAAGCCGTACGGCGTGCTGTCGCGCTTCACGCCCGATGGCTCGGCCTGGCAGACCCTCGCCGGCTTCGGCCTGCCGCGCGATGTGTGGCCGATCGGCCGCCTCGACGCCGACAGCGAGGGCCTGCTGCTGCTGTCGTCGCAGAAGGCGCTCGTCGATCGGCTGCTGTCGCCGAAGTCGAAGGCGCCAAAGACCTACCACGTGCAGGTGGAGCGCATCCCCGACGACGACGCCCTGCAGCGGCTGCGCGACGGCGTCGTCCTCGACGGTGAGGTCACCCTGCCAGCGAAGGCCCGCCGGCTCGACGACGTGGCGTATCCGCCGCGCGATCCGCCGATCCGGTTCCGCAAGAGTGTCCCCGACTGCTGGATCGAGCTCGTGATCGTCGAGGGCAAGAACCGACAGGTCCGGCGCATGACGGCGGCCGTCGGCCACCCGACGCTGCGGCTCATCCGGGTCGCCGTCGGCGAGGTCCAGCTCGGGGATCTGGCCCCGGGCGCCTTCCGCGTCCTCGACGACGCCACCGAGCGCCGCCTGCTCAAGAGCCAGGGCTGAGCGGCTGAGCGGCTGACGCCGCCGCGCCGACCGCTTGTCGCCGACGACGACGTCTGCCATCACGATCCGGTGACGTCGACGACACCCCCGCCTGCGCCCGAGGGCGGCCGCAGCCCCCTGCGGCGGCTCATCGTGGCGCTTGTCGAGCTGGTGGTCGTCGTCGGCATCGGCTGGGCCCTGTGGTCGCGCCGCGAGCAGCTCGGTCGGGCCCTCGATCTCGACGTCATCGACATCGTCGGCGTCTACGCGCTCTGCTTCGCTGCGGCGCCGCTGCGGGCCCTCGAGTTCTCGTCGGTGACGCAGGCCCTCGGCGTGCGGCTCGCGCTCTCGGAGTCGTTCGCCCTCACGCAGGCGGCGACGCTCTTGAACTACCTGCCGATGCAGGCAGGCACGCTGCTGCGGGCCCGCGTGCTCAAGCAGAAGCGCGAGCTGTCCTACACCCGCTACGTCGCCGTCATGAGCGCCATCGCCGCCGTCGCCATCGGCGCCGGCGCCATCGACGGCCTCATCGCCCTGCCGTTCGCGCGCGCCCTGCCCGGCGACGTGAACCGGGTGGCGGCGATCGGCTTCAGCGTCGTCGCCGCTGCGGTCGTCCTCTTCTTCGCGCTGCCCCTGCAGCGGCTGCCGCTCGGCGAGCGCCGGCTCGCGCGCCGGGTGCGCGAGCTGCTCGACGGCTGGCACGCCATCGCCACCAGCCCGCGCGTCCTCGTCACGGTGTTTCTCACGACGGCGGCGACGCCGATCCTGCTCGGCCTGCGTCTGTGGATCTGCTTCGGCGCCCTCTCGCTGCCGGTGGGCCTGCCGGAGTCGCTGCTGCTCGGCGCGGCGCTGCTCGTGTCGGTCCCCTTCAGCGTGACGCCGGGCGGGCTCGGCGTCCGCGAGCTCGTCGGCTCCGCCGTCGGCGCCGCCGTCGGCCTCGGCTTCGCCGAGGTGCTCGCCGCCGTCAGCATCGACCGGGTGATCAGCATGGTCTTCTCGACGACGGTGGGCGGCGCCTCCCTCGCCTGGCTGAAGCGCCGCGGGATCGTCTGAGCGTGGCGCTCGCGACCGCGAAGGACGTTGTGTCGGCGTCGTCGCGCCGCTAACGCGCCAGCCATGGGTGTGCGCGCGCGGGTTCGTCGGCAGCTGGTGAAGGTGACCCGCATCGGTCGGCGGGTGAAGGAGCTCTTCCACAAGAGCACGCTCCCGCCGGCCCTCGCCGACGTCGCCGGCCGCGTCCGCCGCGACGGCCTCACCTACCTGTCGCCAGCCAAGCTCGACAAGCTCGGCCAGGCCGTCCTCGACGTCGAGCGCCGCGGCACGCCGGGCGTGATCATCGAGGCCGGCTGCGCCCTCGGCGGCTCCGCCATCCTGCTCGGCAAGGCCAAGGGTCGCGAGCGCACGCTGCGCGTCTACGACGTCTTCGGCATGATCCCGCCGCCGGGTGAGAACGACGACGCCGACGTCCACGACCGCTACAAGGTCATCGCCTCGGGGAAGTCGAAGGGCCTCAAGGGCAACCGCTACTACGGCTACGAGAGCGACCTCTACAAGCGCGTGCAGGGCAACTTCGCCGGCGCCGGCCTCGACCTCGACGGCGACCACATCGAGATGATCGCCGGCAAGGTCGAGGACACCCTCGTCGTCGACGAGCCCGTCGCCCTCGCCCACGTCGACGTCGACTGGTACGACCCGGTCATGACCTGCCTCGAGCGCGTCGCGCCGAAGCTCGTCACCGGCGGCGTCATCGTCCTCGACGACTACTTCGACTGGTCCGGCTGCCGGAAGGCCACCGACGACTTCCTCAAGCGCACGCCCCATCGCTTCAAGAAGGACCGCTCCGCCGGCTCCATGGCCCTCATCAAGCTCGCCTGATGCTCGCCCTCACCCACGCCTTCAGCCGCAAGAACGCCGGTGACGGCCTCCTCGTCGACCTGAGCCTCGCGCTGCTGCGCGAGGCGGGCCTCGCCGGCCCGCATCGGCTGCTCTGCCTCGATCCCCACTCCTTCGTCGACCTCGCCAGCCGCCACGACGTGCGCCTCGTCCCCGGCGAGCCCCGCGCCCGGCCCTCGCCGCAGCTCGTGGGCGCCGGCGTCGAGGTGCTGCGCGCCGCCGCCGGCGAGCTCGGCCTCGGCCACGGCGTCGTCGATGGCCTGCTCGATGGCTGCGATGGCGTCGTCGCCGTCGGCGGCGGCTACCTCGTCGCCGACTCCGTCGTCCGCTCCGGCGGCGTCGTCGTGAACCACCTGCCGCAGATCCTCGCCGCTGGCCACCGCCGCCTGCCGTCGGTCTACCTGCCCCAGAGCATCGGCCCCCTGCGTGGCCCCGCCGGCGTGGCCACCCGCCGCGCCCTCTCGCGCATCGACGTCATCTACGCCCGCGACGACGAGACCCTGCGCGAGCTGTCGGGCCTCACCGACGTGCGGCGCTGCCCCGACCTCGCCGTCCTCGAGCTCGCCCAGGCCCTGTCGTCGATCCCGCGGCCGCCGGGCGGCGGCGACGGCGCCGTCGTCGTCGTGCCCCGCGACCTGCCCCGCGCGCCCGGCTACCACAGCCGCCTGCACGGGCTCGGCCGCGCGCTGCGCTCGCCGACGTGGGCGGTGCAGGCCGACGTCGACGGACCGCGCAGCGACCGCCGCTTCCTGCAGGTCCTCGGCGTGCCCGACGGCGGCGACCTCAAGGCGATCCTGCCCCGCGAGCGCCCCGGCGTCGTCGTCTCGGTGCGCCTGCACGGCGCCGTCGCCTCCCTCCTCGCGGGCTGGCCGGCGATCCACCTCTCGTACGAGCGCAAGGGCTGGGGCGCCTACCAGGACCTCGGGCTCGACGAGTGGGTCCACGACGCCCGCACCTTCGACGTCGACAAGGTGGCCGCCCAGGCCGAGGCCCTGCGCCACGATCCGTCGCCGATGTTTGCCCGCATCGAGGCCCGCCTGCCCTGGCTGCTCGGCGCCCGGCAGGGCCTCGTCGACGAGCTGCGCGCGCGCTTCGTACGAAAGCGCTGACGCCGACGTCGGCGCCTCAGGCCCACGGACCCAGCAGGTGCGTGTAGTGGCGCTCGGCGATGCTCGCCCAGTCGAGCGCCGCTGCCGCCTGTCGCGCCCGCGCCGCCATCGTCGTGCGCGCCGCGTCGTCGAGGGAGAGGGCCCGACGCAGCGTCGTGGCGAGCGCGTCGCTGTCCTTCTGCGGCACGACGAAGCCACTCTCGCCGTCCTTGAGCACGTCGTCGGCGCCGGTGGCGTCGCTCGCCACACACACCCGCCCGGCGGCCAGCGCCTCCATGATGACGACGGGGAAGCCCTCGCTGTCGCCGGAGGCCGCCTCGATCGAGGGGACGGCGACGACGTCGGCGAGCTGCAGCAGCTCGGACTTCTTCGCGCCGGTGACGTAGCCAACGAAGCGCACGCGCTCGCCGAGCCCGAGGCGGGCGGCGTGGGCCTCGAGCCCGGCCTTCTGGTGACCGTCGCCGGCGATGACGAGGACGACGTCGTCGAGGTCGCGCAGCTGCGCGAACGCGTCGAGCAGGAAGGGCACCCCCTTCTTCTCGGCGAGGCGCCCGACGAAGTAGACGACGCGGCGACCCGCCAGGTCGTGACGCGCCTTCAGCTCAGCGACGGGGATCGTGGTCGGCGCCAGCGCCGCGACGTCGACGCCCATCGGGATGATCGCCGTCTTCGCCGCGATCGGCGCCCACTCGTCGTCGGAGAAGAAGGCCCGCATCTTGGAGAGCGTCGTGCCGCTTACGGCCGTCAGCCGCGACGCCGTCGGCAGCAGCGCCCGCACGACCTCACGGCCGACGACGGGCAGCTTGCCCCACACGCGGACGTCGTTGGCGTGGCTCGTGAGCACCCACGGCACACCGGTGAGCGCCGACACCACCGCCGCCGTGACGCCCTGGGGCGTGAACCAGTGGGCGTAGATGACGTCGGGGCGCTCGGTGCGCACCCGCTGCCACAGCGCGAGGGTCTCGCCGGCGAAGAGCAACGGCACGAGGCCGATGAGCGCCTTGTTGTGCTCGATGGCCGGCACGATGCCGCGCCCGGCGAGCTGCTGCAGGCACTTCGGGAAGGCGTAGGCGAAGCGGTGCTCGTCGTAGTGGGGGCGGGCGACGAGGGGCGGGGTCTGATCGCGGTACTGCGGCGCGAGGACGTCGACATGCAGCTCGGGGTGGGCCCGGTGCAGGGCGATGACGAGGTCCTTCACGAACGCCGGGGCGGCGTCGGTGTCCGACGACGGAAAGGTGGAGGCGACGACGAGGACCTTCATTCGGGCTCCGGCTCGGCGTCGTCGACGGGGGCCGCCGCGGGCGACGTCGTGGGGCGACGACGGACCGGGCGCGGCCCCTCGCGGTGGCCGAGGCGCGAGAAGAGGGGGGCGGCCGGCGGTGCGATGGCCGGCGCCGGGCGGGCCGCAGCGGTGCGCAGCGTGACGACGTCCACGGTCCAGCCGGCCGCGGGCGCGACGCGGTGGCGCCCGGCCGCGAGCTGCACGACAGCACCCGGGGCAACCTCCACGTCGTCGATGACGACCGGTCCCGAGGCCTCGACGCGCCAGGCCCCGCCCATGAGCAGCTCGACGTCGACGGCAACGTCGGCGAGCGCGATCCGCCGACCGGCGACCCACAGCGGGCCCCAATGGGGCACGAAGTGGTCGGCGAGGACGGTCCAGTCCGCCGGGAGCAGCAGGCGCTCGGCGACGCGGGAGCCGCGCGGGGCGGGGCGTCCCCGACGGGGGTCATGCAGCTCGAGGCCTTCGATGTTCTCGAGGAGGTACAGCGGCGTCGAGGTCCGCAGGATGTCGGCCATGATGGGCTCGCCACGCTCGCGGTAGTTCTGCATCACCCACGTGCTCATGAACGGCCCGACCTTGTCGTGCGAGGCCACCATCGCGCAGCGGTCGAGGTAGGGCACCGGCTCGGGGAAGACCTCGTGCACGACGTCGATGACGACCCGCTGGGGCGTGACCTCGTCATCGCTGTTCCAGCGCACGAAGCGCCCGAGGGACACCAGCGACGGCACACACAGCAGGACGATGACGACGTCGCGCAGCCGGGGCCGGGCCGCGAGCCGTGCGGCCACGGCGACGACGACGACGCCCGCAGCGACGGCGACGAGGGGCACGAGCGTCGCGTAGAAATAGGCGAAGGCGTTGCGGTAGATGAGCACCGACAGCGCCGGCACCACCGCACCGACGACGACGACGGCGACGCCGCGCGGGACCGTCCGCCCCCGCAGCGCGAGGACGACGCCGAGCAGGGCCAACACCCAGAAGCCGGTGTCGAAGCGGAGCGTCCGCAGCAGCGTCGTCCGCTGCGGCAGGAGCTCGCGCAGCACCCGGGCCAGCAGGTCGAGGGGCGCGCTCGGCCGGGTCACCCCGGGCACCGCCAGCGTCGACGGCGGCGGCGACGCGAGCCCCGCGAGGTGGAAGGCCTGCAGCGCCACAAAGGCCACCACGGCCACGCCGACGAAGACGACGACGTCGACCGCGCGCCGGTCCCGCCGGTGGCGCCACCACAGCGCTGCGAGCACGGCCGGGGCGAGAAAGACCGCCTTCGGCGAGATGAGGCCGGCGAGGGCCGTGAGGGCGCCGGCGACGACGAGGGTGGCCCGCCCCGGCGAGAGCAGCAGGGCGACGGCGACGTCGACGGCGGCGGCGATGAGGGGATCGAAGCGGGCGCTGCTGCCGTGGTGGGCGACGAGGGAGAACGACGACCACAGCACCGCCGCCACGAGGCCCGGCACGACCCCACCGCAGAGCCGGCGGCCGATCACGACGAGGGACGCCGCGACAGCGACGCCGAGGGAGAACATGACGGCCCGCAGCGCCATCACCTGATCGACCTCGTGGGCCGACACCCGCGTGACCCACGACAGCAGGTGCACGTGGAAGGTGAGCAGGCCGGTGTCGAGGGTGCCGCGCTGGAACGCGTGGATCTTCGAGAGGAAGAAGAACTCGTCCCAGTTCACGTTGAGGCGGGGCAGCAGCCACGCGCGAACCAGGAAGGTCAGAAGCAGCAGCGCCCCGAGCACGACGACGACAGACCGCGACGCCGGGGGGCGCGGGCCCGCGACGTCGTGATCGGGGGGCACGGAGGCGGACACGTCAGACCGGCGGCGTCAGCTTGCGGCGCACCCGCTGATCCTCGAGGAGCTCCTCGAGGAGGCGGCGGTTCACGGACTGCAGGTCGGCGACGAAGGCGAGCAGGCCCGTCTGGAAGCCGATCATCATCAGGGTGCCGGCGAGGACGACGGACTGCACATGACCGGCGCCGCTGCCCGTCGCGTAGAAGTAGAGGAAGCGGAGCCCGAGGGCGAAGCCCAGCAGGAAGAACACCACCGCCGCCGTGAAGAACAGCCGGAAGGGCCGGTACACGACGATGATCCGCAGCATCGTGCCGATGGAGCGGCGCACGTACGACGGGATGCTGCGCACGAGTCGCGACGGGCGCAGGTCGCGGTTCACGCGGATGGGCACCGACACGATGCCCATGTTCTTCTGGCCGGCCTGGATGATGGTCTCGAGGGTGTACGTGTAGTTCGAGAAGACGTTGAGCCGCGCCGCCGCCGAGCGCGAGAACGCACGGAAGCCGCTCGGCGCGTCACGCACCTCGGTGCCGCTCACGAAGCGGACGACGCCGCTGCCGAGCTTCTGCAGCAGCTTCTTGATGGGCGAGAAGTGCTCGATGTTGGCGATGGGGCGCTCGCCGACGACGACCTCGGCCTGTCCCTTGAGGATCGGCTCGATGAGCTTCGGGATGTCCTCGGCGTTGTACTGGTCGTCGGCGTCGGTGTTGACGATGATGTCGGCGCCGCGCTCGAGGCACGAGCGGATGCCGAGCATGAAGCCGCGGGCGAGGCCCTGGTTCGTCGGGAAGCCCACGACGTGGTCGACGCCGTGCGCCTTCGCCACCTCACGCGTCTTGTCGCGGCTGCCGTCGTCGATGATCAGCCACTCGACGACGTCGACGCCGGGGATCTGCCGCGGCAGCTTCGACAGCGCGATGGGGAGGGACTCCTCCTCGTTGAAGCACGGGATCTGGATGATGAGCTTCATCGGACGACTTTCTCGGGACACGCGCCGGGCGCGAGACGATCACGCGGGGCGCGACCACGCACGGTCGCGCCCGCAGCGGGGGTGCGTCGACGACGACGCGGGGTGGGCTCAGGTGGCGGGACGGAGCTCGACGCCGGTGAGGGCAATCGAGAGCTCCTTGACGTCCTCGGTGAAGACCTTGCGGGTCTCGCCTTCCTTGAGCTCCTTCTCGTCCTCGAAGTGCTGGGCCTGCTCCTTCGAGAGCGTGCGGACCTTGAACTCGCCGACGGCGGTGGCGACGCGGCCCGCCGACGACTTCGGCATGAACACGTCGTGGCCCTTCGACGACACGCGGATGATCTCGCCGGCGTCGCCCTTCATCACGAACCAGCAGCCCATCGGCTGGCAGACGCTGTCGACCTTGCCGGTGACCTTGATGGTCTTGCCGTCGAGCTCGGTGGCCTTCGCGGCGACCTCGGCCATCGTGAGCGCGGCGCCGTCGGTCATGGTGCCGCGGCGGACGATGCCGTCGGCGTCGACCTGCTCGCGATCGACCTTCTTCGGCGCGGCGGCGGCGGTGGCCTGGGCGGCGGCCTGGGTGGCGGCGCCGTGCTCGGCGTGACCGGCGTCGGGGTTGCTGCAGGCAGCGGCGGCAAGGGCGAGGGCGGACACGACGAGGACGCGCATGGGAAACCTCCGGATGTGGGGAGGTGTACGAGGCGCCGTCGGCCACTTCAATGGGCTCAGCCGGTCGCGTCGGGGACGAGGCGCGACAGGATCGCCGCGGCCGCGTCGCGTTCGTCGTCGCCGAGGACGCCGACGACGGCGGGGTAGACGTGGCGCCGCTCGCGCTCGCCGTGGTGCTCGAGGGTCGCCAGCAGCCGATGCACGACGGGCAGGCCGATGGCCACGTCCCGGCGCCGCGCGTCCGCCGACGGCGGCAGGGCGGCGAGGGCCGTGAGCCAGGCGAGGGTCGCCTCGATGCCGCGCTCGAGGATCACGTGGTCGCCGTCGACGACGTCGGGGCGGCCCTGGGGCGAATGCGACCCCAGGCCCCGGTAGGCCGGCAGGATCACGCGCTCCTCGAGGTCGAGGCCCTCGCGCAGCTCGGCGACGAAGACGGCGAAGCGATCGCGGGCCGCGTCGACGTCGACGGCCATCAGGGCCTCGACGGTGCAGAGCAGGTGCTCCTCGAGGCGCCCGTGGTGGGCGTCGTGGAGGACTTCGAGCGCGGATCGTTCAGGGGACACGGCACACACCGCGGAGGGGCGTCGACGACGTCGTGGCGGAGAGGGAGGGATTCGAACCCTCGATAAGGTTTCCCCTATACACGATTTCCAGTCGTGTGCCTTCAGCCACTCGGCCACCTCTCCACGGTGCCGTCGACGCTTCCCTCTGCGGTTGTGCCCACCGGAGCCTGGGCCCCGGAAGGGAGAACCCCGTCTTTCGACGGGGTTTCTCTGGCGGACAGCGAGGGATTCGAACCCCCGATACCCTCGCGGGTACTCCTGATTTCGAGTCAGGTGCCTTCAGCCACTCGGCCAGCTGTCCAGACACGGCACACCTAGCATGGAGGGTGGCGCCGTCAATCGTCGTCTTTCAGCGAATCGACAGCCCCACCGCCTGGGCCCACTGCCACGCGGCCACCGGCCCCTTGTTGGGCCGCTGGACCCTGCCGAACGTGATGCCGCGATCGCGGCAGGCGAACGTCACGCCCCGCTCCCGGTCGACGTCGACGACGACGCCGGGGACGACGCCGGAGGTGTCGAGGTCGCTGACGCGGGCGTCGAAGAGCTTGAGGACCTCGCCCTGGAATGTGGTCTGGCTGCCCGGCCACGGCACGAAGGCGCGGCAGCGGTCGAAGACGGCGCGGGCGGGGCGGTCGAAGTCGACGACGGCCTCGTCCTTGCGCAGCATCTCGACGTAGGTGACGCCCTCGGCGGGCTGGGGCCGGCGCGGCAGGCGCCCCTCGAGGAGATCGTCGAGGTGGCGGGCCAGCAGCTGCGCGCCGTGCTCGCCGACCTTCTTCGCGAGGGTCTCGCCGGTGTCGTCGTCGTCGATGGCGAAGCGGTCTTCGGCGAAGACGTCGCCGGCGTCGAGCTCCTTCACCATGTCCATGAGGCAGACGCCGGTCTCGCGATCACCCGCCTCGATGGCCCGCTGGATGGGCGCCGCCCCGCGCCAGCGCGGCAGCAGCGAGGCGTGGACGTTGACGAAGCCGCGGCCGGGCAGGTCCAGCAGGCGCTGCGGGATGATCCGGCCGTAGGCGACGACGATGGCGAGGTCGACGCGGGCGGCCTTGAAGGACTCGAAGAAGGCGTCGCCGTCGTCGGTGCCCTTCTTCAGCGTCGCCGGCTGCAGCATCGGCACGCCGAGCTCGCACAGCACCTTCTTCGTCGGCGGCGCCTCGAGCTTGTGGCCACGCCCGACGGGCTTGTCCATCTGGCAGACGCCGAGGACGAGTTCGTGGCGGCCGTCGGCGCAGGCCTCGACGACGGCGGAGGCGCAGGTGGCGGCGAGCTCGGGGGTTCCGAAGAAGGCAAGGCGGGCCATGGCGGGGGCCATAGCACGCGCACGTCAGCGGCGGAGGAAGGCTTCGATGCGGTCGATCTCGTCGGCGCTCAGCGAGCGCATGAACGCCGGCGGCATCTTGTAGCGGTCCTCGTCGGGCAGGCGCAGCCGCTCGATGATCGTCTCCCGGGCGGCGGCGTCGAGGTCGTCGAGGGCGAAGGCATTGAAGCGGGACCGCGACAGGTCGGTATCGGTGCTGTTGTTGTGGCACTGGGCGCACATCTGCACGAGCAGCTCCGGCGCCGTGGCCCCCGGGCGCGCCTTCGCCGACGTGCCGAGCAGCGCCTCCTCCCGCATGAGCTCGCGCAGGTCCGGCGGCTCGCGTCGCTCACCGGCGACAAAGGCCCGCCAGGCGTTGGCGGCGCCGACGACGCGGGCCGGGTCCGTGACCTTCACGTCGTGGAAGGGGACGGGGATCGCGCGACCGGCGACGGCCTCGTCGAACAGACCCTGCCATGTCGGGCTCGTACCGCAGACGGTGTGGTCGAAGGGCTGGCCGGGCGCCGACGCATTCACCTCGCCCTCGATGACCGGTGAGGGGAACAGGTTCGTCTGCCGGCTCAGGCTGATCTCGACGACGTTCTGCACGACGATCGGGTTGCTCGCCGTGAGCTGCGCGTTCGGGATGCCTGCGAAGTCGGCGTCGTCGTGAAAGGCCCGGTACTCCTCGACGAGGGCGCGGCCGGCGGAGAAGCCGGCGAACCAGTGGGTCCAGGGGTTCTGCAGCTCCTGCATGCGAAACGACCGCGGCGTCCCCGGGCCATCGGGCTGGTGGCAGTGCAGGCAGTCGAAGACCGAGTTCTCGAGGTCCTTGTCGACGTAGAGCGAGGTGTTCGTCCAGCCTGCCTCGGTGCTGGCGGTGAGCGTGTCGGCGAGGGTGCAGGCGCTCGTGCCGTTGTCGCCGGCGGTGCTGCAGGGCTGCTCGTAGCGCAGGAGGTAGAACGTCGGCTCGCCGCCCGGCGGCTGCACGCCGATCTCGACGACCTGCTCGCCGCGCGAGAAGCCGAGGGTGACGATGTTCTCGTCGGCGCGCTGGTTCGGGAACTTCACGAGGATCGCCCGCGGGTTCGGCCCCGAGATGCTGCGGCCGAAGAGCGCCGACGAGTGGCCCGTCAGCGCGAAGGCCGTGCGCGAGGTGCCCTCGGTGGGGTGCATGTCGAGCACCCGCTGCAGCGTGGCGAGGCTGTCGATGACGGGCGGGCTGTCGCCGCAGAACGCGCGGGTGACGGCGTCGTCGAGGCCGCGATCGCAGAGGAGGGCGAGCTGCTCTTCGTGCTTCGGCAGATGCGAGAGGGGGTCGGTGTCGACGGGCGGGCGACAGCCCGACGACAGCGCGGCGGCGAAGGCGACGGCGGCGGCGACGGTCCTCATGAGGGGAGTGTAGCAGGCACCGGCCGCGGCGCCGGTGCGGCCATCACGCCGAGGCGATCCCGAGCTTCGCGAGGTGCATGCCGTGGTAGCCGCGCACCTTCTGCATCGGCCCCGTCGGATCGACGCCGAGGCGCGCCATGTTGTCGGCGTTCTCCTCGAAGATGGCCATCATCTCGTCCGACAGCTCGCCGACGGTGTCCTCGACGTAGCCGCGCTTGTCGGGCTGGTGCTCGAGGAGGCTCTTGAGGCGCATGAGGCCGAAGCCGACGTGCCGCCGCTCGTCGAGCAGGACGGTCTTGAGGACGTGGGCGGTGCCGGGGTCGACGTCCTCGAGGAGGGCGGCGTTGAACTCGAAGAAGCCGAGGGCGAGGCCCTCGAGGGCGAGGTTCTGGCCGATCACGCCGCCGACGAAGTCGCGGCTGTCGCAGACCCGCGCGCGCATGTGGTCGTGGAAGGCGAACATGCGGGGGTTCACATACTTCCGCATCGTGCCCTCGAGGTCGTCCTTGCCGAGGAGCTTGAGCCGGTGGCTGAAGACCTCGACGTGGCGGGCCTCGTCGATGACCTGGGTGGCGAGGAACATGCGGGCGTTGTCGTCGGGGGCAAACGCGCACAGCGCCGCCGAGCACTCAAACGCGATGCGCTCACCGGCGAGGCCGCCGGCGATGGCGCCGACGATCGCGTGGTAGGTCGCCGACGGGTAGTCGCGCAGCTGCTCCTTCGTCAGCGGCGGCTTCGTCGGCTCGTAGCCGAAGGTCGTCTGGTCGAGGTAGCCGGCGCTGCGCTCGCGCCAGAACTGGACCTCGTAGAGCTTGTGGGGCTTGAGCTCGGCGGCCGTCGGCTCGTAGGCGAGCGGCGTCACCGGCGTCGACAGCGACGGCCGCTCCCGCGGCGGCGACGACAGCGACGACGACTCGGGGGCAACGGACCCATGGCTCGACATGACGACGTCGGACATCAGCGTACCTCGGTGACGGCGGGAGACGGGGTGGAGGGAGCGACGAGCGCGCTGGCGGCGGCGACGGCGGCGGCGGCCAGGGTGTCGGCGAAGGCGGCGCGATCGAGGGGGCGCTCGGCGCGGGCGGCGATGCGCCATTGCAGCAGCCCGCCCTCGATGAGGCCGAGCACGGCGGCGCCCACCATCCGACGGCGGGCATCGTCGAGGACGACGTCGGGGTGGTCGAAGGCGACGGCGCGGGCGCAGAGGGCCCGCGCGGCCTCCTGGACGCCGAAGACGACGACGCCGATGCCGTCGTTGCTCGGGGCCTGGCCCCAGTAGTCGATCCACACGGCGAGCAGGCGCGCGCTCTCGTCCTCGTCGCCGGCGAAGTGCCAGCGGCAGACGGCGGCGACGGCGCCACCGGGGTGCAGCGGCAGGCCCTCACGGGCCCGGGCCTCGAGGCGATCGAGCACGGCGCCGACGCGGGCGACGTAGCCCTCGCCGAGGCGGCGCATGAGCGCCTCCTTCAGCTCGTCCTTGCTCTCGAAGTAATAGTGCAGGGCGCCGCGGGCGATGCCGGCGGCCTCGGCGATCTCGGTGACCGAGGCCCCGAGCGTCCCCGACGACGACATCACGGCGAACAGGGCATCGAGGATGCGGTCGCGCTGCTCGGCCCGACCGGCGCGCAGCACGGGGCCGCTCGTCTCGCGACGGCGACGCGGAGTGCCCTGCTGCTGGCTGCCGGCGATGTCCACGGCCTGCCTCCCGGAGCGCTGGACGATCGTTTTGGACGATCATCCAAAAGACCCCCCTGATCGCGTCAGACCGCAGCGGATTCGTCAACGTGCCGGCGGCCGTCCGGCGTCCGCCGATCGCCTGATGCGACACCTGCCTACATGCTCGACGGGTTCAACGGGCCATGCGAGATCGCGTCCATGCGCGCCCTCGCCCTCGCCCTCATCCTGCCCTTCACCGCCTGCGAGGCCGCGCCGCCGCCGGCGCCGACAGCCCAGACGACGCCCCAGACGACGCCCCCGGCAGCGCCGGCGCCCCCGGCCACCGCCGGGGACGGCAAGCAGCCGGACCCGCGCCTCGCCCGCGCCACTGCCGCCGGTGGGGCCCTGCAGGGGCAGCTCAAGGAGGCCCTCACGGCCGCGCTCGCCCGGGGTGGGCCGGTCGCCGCCATCGACGTCTGCGCCACCACCGCCCCCGCCATCGCGAAGGCCCTCAGCGTCGACGGCCTCACCGTCGGGCGCACGTCGACGAAGCTGCGCAACGCCGCCAACGTCACGCCCACCTGGGTCGCGCCCCACCTCGAGCGATGGGCGAAGCTGCCGGCCGCCGAGCGCGGCCCCCACCAGCAGCACCTCGACGACGGCCGCTTCGCCTGGGCGGCGCCCATCACGGCGCAGCCCCTCTGCCTCACCTGCCACGGCACCGCCGTCGCCGACGACGTGAAGGCCGCCATCGCAGCGCGCTACCCGCAGGACACCGCCACCGGCTACGCCGAGGGCGACCTGCGCGGTGCCGTCTGGGTCGAGGTCCGGTGACGCTCAGCGGCCGGCGTCGACGGTGAAGGTCCGCCCGGCCGTCACCTCGACGGGGATCTCCTTCTTCTGGCCCTTGCGCTCGACGACGAAGACGTAGCGGCCCACCGGCAGCTTGAGCTTGCGCTGGCGCGAGATGTCGTCGCCCGCCAGCGTGACCGTTGATTTCTCGTCGGTGCGGACAAGCTGCACGATGCCGGCGGGGGCGCTGTCGTAGTCGGCGACGCCGTCGGTGATGGCGACGGTGGCCGTGGACTTCCAGCGGAGGTCCTCGGCGATCAGCGACGTCGTCCCCCGGGGCACCGTCAGGGCGCCGCTGCCGAGACCGACGACGGTGTCGCCGACGCGCCAGCGGACGCGCGAGGGGGTGTTGACCGCGCGCACCTCGATGGTGGCGGGAACGACGACGGGCGGCGGCGGGGGCGGCGTCGACGGCGGCGGCGGTGGCGTCGTCACCGGCGAGCCGGCGTCGACGGTGGTGGCGGGATCCCCCTGCCCCCGACGCCCCATCGCGATCACGCCGGCGACCACGGCGACGACGACGACGACGAGGCCGACCGCGATCAACGCCACCGGCGGACCGCTGCGCGGCTTCGGCGTCAGCACATCGGCGATGGCGTTGGGGGCTGCGGGCGTCGTCACCGGGCGGATGGCGACGTCGTCCTCGGAGACGGGGCGACGGGCGTTGGGCGGGGCCGGCGCGTGGGACTCGGCCGCCATCGGCACCGGCGTCGCTGGCGACGATGATGACGACGACGACGACACGGGCTCGATACCGGCGAGGTGGGCGGTGCGCGGCTCCGCCGTCGGGGCCGGCGACGGCGCCACCGACGACACCGGCGCCGGCGTCGCCTTCACGGGCGCGCCCTCGTCGGAGAGCTGCGATGACACGAGCCGGGCGGCGGCCTCGTAGGCGGGCGCGGTAGCGTTGACGGCAGCACCGACGGCCGGGGCCGGGATGGGGGCGACGTCGGAGACCGGGTTCCCGCGCTGCGTCGTCGCGGGCAGCAGTTGCGACAGGAACTGCACCGTCGTCTTCTTGCCGCCGACGCTGCCGGGGCTCGCGAGTTCCTCGAGGCGGTCGGCCACCTCGCGACCGGAGCCCGGGCGCTGGTCGCGGGACTTCTCGAGCAGCTGCAGGATGAGCGCGTCGAGCTCGGCCGACACCGACGGATTCAGCGACGACGGCGGCTTCGGCGTGTCGTGCAGGATGGCGTGCATCGTGTGCCAGTCGCTCTGGCGATCGAAGGGCCGCTCGCCGGTGAGCATCCAGTACATCGACACGCCGAGCGCGTAGAGGTCGGCGCGGGGGTCCACCTGCTCGCCGGTGATCTGCTCGGGCGGCATGAACGGAATCTTGCCGCGCAGGTGCCCGGTCTTCGTCTTGGGGCCGCCGACGTCGCCCTTGGCGATGCCGAAGTCGAGGACCTTCGTGACGCCGTCCTTCGACACCATGAGGTTGTCGGGGCTGACGTCGCGGTGGACGAGGTGCAGCGGCCGCCCCTGCTCGTCGGTGAGCGTGTGGGCCGCGTGCAGCCCGGTGGCGGCGTCGGCGATGGTGCGCAGCACGACGTCGACGGGGACGGCCCAGCCCCGCTCCCACGACGCCGACGCGAGGCGGTGCAGCGTGAGGCCGTCGAGGTACTCCATCGCGATGAACAGCTCGCCGCCGCCCTCGCCGAGCTCGAAGATCTGCACGACGTTGGCGTGGCTCAGGCGCGCAGCGACCTTGGCCTCACGGGCGAACATCTCGACGAACTGCGGGTCGGCGGCGAGGTGCGGAAGGATCCGCTTGACGACGACCTTCTTCTGGAAGCCGACGGCGCCATCTTGCTGGGCGAGGTAGACCTCGGCCATGCCGCCGACGCCGAGGCGCTCGAGCAACGCGTAGCGACCGATGCGGCGGGGCGCCGGGGCGCCGCTCACGACGGTGCTGTCGGTGGCCATGGCCCCCGCGACGGTGGACGGACTGTGGCGGTCGTCGGTCACAGGCGGACGCTACACGCGTTCGGGGCGCTTTCCCACTCCGTCATCCACGGCGCAGCGCCGCGATCAACCGGTCGGCCCCGTTCTCGGCCATCGTCGACGACAGCGTCAGCCGCCAGGCCTGATCATCGATGCGGCGGGCGAAGGGGTGGAAGGTCGTGTGGCCGCGGGTCTTGAGCCAGACCGACTCCCAGAACGCATTGTAGCCGGCGCCGGTGACGACGTGGTCGGCCGCCCGCAGCGCGCGCGCGATCGGGAACGGACCGCTGAGGCCCGGCCGCAGGACGCGCCCCGATCCAGCGGGCAGCGCGTCGCACTCGCCGGCCTCGCCGGCCTGGAAGACCAGGGTGAGGGGGTCGTCGTCGTCGATGCCGAGGGCGGCGCGTGCCTCGCGGCGTGACCACAGCTCGTCGGGGTTGCAGACGACGAGGGGCGGCCAGGCCTCGAGCGCCCTGCCGTCGACGACGAAGCCGACCGGCTCGATCTCGAGGATGCGGTCCCAGCGGCCCGGCTGGAACGGCAGCTGGGGCGGCCCCATGAGCCACCGCGGCGGCGCTTTGCGCACGAGGAGCCACGCCGGCACGCCCAGCGCCGGGACGAGCCAGGTCATCGGGGCCCAGAAATGCCCGACGACGAGGACGTCGGGCGCGAGGCGCCGCAGCGTCGACGCCAGCGCCGTCGCCGACGCCGTGGCGGGATCGGCGAGGGCCTGCGGCGGCATGGCGACCTCGACGACGTCGGCGCGGGCCGTGATGGCATCGACGCCGAGGGGCGGACACACGACGGTGACGCGCCCCGCGAAGCCCGCGCGACGCGCGGCCTCCTGCAGCGCGAGGCCATGCATCGTGTCGCCGATGCCGACGGTGCCGGCGGTGACGTAGACGACGTGCACTCAGGAGCCGCAGAAGAAGTCGAGGAAGCCGAGGTCGGCGTCGCAGGTGCCTGTTGCCGGCTCGACGGGACAGGTCTCGTCGGGGAGGAACTTCGGCGCGGCGGAGTTCACGATGGTCGCCGTCGCAAACGGGTTGGCGCAGGCGTCGGTGATGCCCGGGAAGCGCCACTCCACGCGGGTCGAGGCCCGCGGCAGCGTCAGGCACCGACGACGCTCGGCAAACAGCACGAGGCGACCGCGGTAGTGCGTCCCCTCGCGAACCTCGCCAAAAAGGACTTCGCCGGCCGGAGGCCCGAGGTCGCTGAAGTCGGGCGCGGTGACCGAGCCGTCGACGAAGACGCAGCCCTCGCCGTCGCTCTCGACAGGGTCGCGAAGGACGTCGATCGCTGTGCAGGTCGCCCCATCGGCGCAGCTGCCCTCAAGCTCGAGGAAGATGCTCGAGGACCACTGCCGGCCATCGTCGGCGCGCCCAAGCACCTGGTAGCTGCCGACGGGGAGTGGCACGCAGACGGGCGCGCCGACCTCGGCCGTGATGCTCCGCCGCGACAGGGCCCCGTCGGTGCCGACGATGTCGAGGGCAACGGTGCCGGGCCGGGCGTCGACGACCGTGAGGGTGGCGCAGCCCGTGTCGACGGCGGGGGCGCCGAAGCACCAGGTGCCTTCGCGGTCGGGACGGATGACGTCGTCGACGAGGGCACCTGGCACCTCGACGAAGGCGTCGCTGGCCGCGTCGAAGACCCACGGCGTGGCTCCCGGGCGCTCGCCCGGCGGCGCCGACAACTGGACGCGGAAGCCAAACGGGTCGGCGGCGTTCAGGGCCGCACCGTCGAACGCGAGCGTGAAGAGGTCGAAGCAGGAGAGCGCCGTGCCGTCGGCGGTGCGCGGTGCAGGGAAGCCAAGGACGCTGCCGGCGTCGTCGAAGAGCGAGCGTTCGGGCGTGGCCACCCGCAGCGTGAATCCACCCGTGAGGGGCGAGCCGTCCTCGGCGACGAGAGCGCCGTCCTCGGCGAAGGCGCGGAAGCCCTGCTGCAGCCCGACACAGGGATGGAAGAAGTCGCCGGTGTCGAGGCTCAGCGCCGGGGACGCGAAGGCCGCCGCGCAGCCCTCGAGGACCTCGACGCGCCGGGCGACGGTGTCGTCGTGGCGGGCGTCGCCGGGGAGCGCCGCCCGGGCCGCCATGAAGGCGCGGGTCGCAAACGGTGCGGCGTCGACGTGGTCGCCGACCTCGACGTGGGTCGGCAGCGGCAACGGCACCCGCAGGGTCACGCGACCGGCGTCGTCGCTGACGCCCGCGACGGCGCCCACGCGCACGTCGACGCCGGCGAGCGGCAGCCGGCGGTAGCCCTGCACGCTGACGACATCGACCACCACATCGACCTCGGCCGCGACCGTCTCCTCGACGCAGCCGTCGGCGCAGAATACGCAGGACACGTCGGTCGGCGTACAGGGCACCGCCGGCGCGTCGCCGTTGTCGCAGGCCTCATCGCCATCGACGACACCGTCGCCGCAGACAGGCAGCGCGCAATCGGTGCGGCAGGCGTCGGCGGCGGTGTCGGAGTTGGCCGCGCCGTCGTCGCAGGCCTCGCCGTCGTCGACGACGCTGTCGCCACAGGCGGGCTCGACGCAGGTGGTGCGACAGGCATCGGCGACGGTATCGGAGTTGGCCGCGCCGTCGTCGCAGGCCTCACCGGTGTCGACGACGCCATCGCCGCAGCGGGCCGGCAGGCAGTTGGAGCGGCAGGCGCCGACGACGGTGTCGGAGTTGGCGTCGCCGTCGTCGCACAGCTCGCCCTCGCTGATCACGCCGTCGCCGCAGACGACGCCGAGGTCGGTGAAGGTCGCCACGCCCCAGGCGACCACATCGGGCGGCGGCGCGGGCGCAACTTGTCCGAGCAGTACGGCCGCGAAGGAGCCGCTGCGGGCGTAGACGTCCCACAGCCCCACCGGCACGTCCAGGCTGACGATGTCGACGCCACCTTCGGCGCTCACCGTCGGCTCCTCGGGCGGCAGCGTGCCGACGGGCGCGAGGCGCAGCTCGATGGGCGCCCCCTGACGGGCGTTGAACGCAAGCTCGACGCGGCGGGTCCCCGCCACCGGCAGCAGCGCGACGTCGCCGACGTCGCGGGTATCGCCGGCCGGGACCTCGACCTCGAGGCGCCCCGAGGCGCGGGTGGCGACGTCGCCGATCGCATCGAAGCCCGCGAGGTTCACCGGACCGGCGATGAGGCCGCGGATCGTGAAGCGCCCGTCGGGCGATGACTGCACCACCTGCTCGGCCGCCAGCTCCACCGGCTGCGGGGCGCCGCCACCGACGGGCAGCTCGGCGGTCCGCCACACGGCGAGGGAGGCCGCACCGATGGCGGCAGCGCCGTCGTCGACGCTGCGCCCCGTCAGCACACCGGTGGGCCGCAGGGTGATGGTCCCCAGGGCGACGCCAACGGGCTGGCCCGACCGCTCGCCGAGCCCGAGCACGACGAGGGCCCCCTGGTCGGCGACGCCGTCGGCGTCCACGTCGAGGAGCGCCGTGAGCGCGTGGCCACCAGCAGGCAGGCCGGTGATGCGGAACCGGCCGTCGTCGTCGGCACGGGCGCGGCGCTGCACACCGGCAACAACGACCGCCGCGTTGGCCGCCGGCGCGCCGTCGACGTCGACGACGCGGCCCACGACGGTCCCGGGCGCGAGCTGGTCCGCGCGCTCCAGCAGGAAACAGCCGCTCGCGGGGGCCAGCAGCGCGCCGAGCAGGACACCGGGCACGACGAGACGGATGCGGGACGTGATGGACATGGTGGCGGTGTGCCCCGTCGCCCCCCTCCTGTCGACCGGGGCCCGCTTCGGGGCCGGTTGTGCGAAGGCGGACGTCTGCCTATGCCGGCGGCATGGTTGCGACGTCTTTCCGCCCCTTCGCCCGTGTGTTCGCCATCCCCGGCCTCGCCATCCTGGCCCTCGCCGCCTGCCCCGGCGCCCAGGTGAAGGAGGGGGCGCCCGCCTCCGGCGACGTCAACGTCGTGCTGCGCCGCATCGACGTCGAGAAGGCCGGGCTCGACGCCATGGACCTCAAGGTCATCGTCGCCATCGAGAACGGCACCGGCAGCGACATCGACGTCTCCGCCGACGCCACGGTCGCCCTCGTGGGCGAGTCGAAGGACGACGGCGACGGTACCGGTGGCGGCGCCGAGGGCGAGGCCGGCTCCGACGAGAGCGACAGCAGCGACAGCGAGAGCAGCGACGACAGCGCCTCCACCGCTTCGGGGCTCGACGGCAAGCGTCACGCCGGCGCGGGCCGCGGCAAGGCCACCGCCAACGCCGTCAGCGAGCTGCCGATCTACGTGCGCCTGCCCCTCCCCGAGGACCCGGCCACCCTCGAGCAGGTGCTCGGTTGGGCGAAGGCCCGCGTGCACGTCGCCGGCACCATCAAGCTCGGCCTCGACCAGCGCACCATCGGCGGTGAACGCGACGTCGCGACGCCGAAGCTGCCGAAGTTCAAGGTGAAGAGCGCGCAGGTCGCCAAGGTCGACGACGGCGCCGCCGGCGAGGCCTTCATCACCCTGCTCCTCGAGAACCCCAACAGCTTCGAAATCGTGGTCGACAACATCTCGTGGCGCGTGCTCATCGCCGACAAGGAGCTGCGCACCAAGGAGGACGGCGGCACCAGCATCCCGCCGTCGTCGGTCGAGGAGTACAACATCTCGATCCCCCTCGACGAAACGGCCTTCCCCGGCAAGGGCGAGCTCAAGACGCTGCTGAAGAAGCCCTCGATCTCCTACCGCGTCGACGCCAACTTCACGGCCCGGGGACTGCGCGGCAGCGAGGTCTTTTCCGGCGACATGCGCTTTCCCTGACCCCCTTTCCGGTACGGTGCGGGCGGCTACGATCCGCCTGTCTCCCCGTGACGACGTCGATGGCGGCGCGGCCGCCCTTCGGTTGCTAGAGGTCTCTCCATGGCGATTCGCGACATCCTCATCTGGCCGGACCCGCGCCTGCTGAAGACCAGCAAGCCCGTCGTCCTCAACGCCGACGGCAGCGTCCCCGAGGACGTGAAGACCCTCGTGAAGGACATGTTCGACACGATGTACGACGCCGACGGCGTCGGCCTCGCCGCACCCCAGGTCGGCGTGCACCAGCGCGTCGTCGTCGTCGACATCCGCGCCTACGACAAGAACCGCGCCGAGGGCGAAAAGGCCGAGGTCCCGTCGGGCGAGACGCCGATCGTGCTCATCAACCCCACCTTCTCCGACAAGTCCGGCAAGCTCGAGTGGGATGAGGGCTGCCTGTCGGTGCCCGGCGAGAGTGGCCTCGTCACGCGCGCCGCGAAGTGCCGCGTCGACTACCTCGACCTCGACGGCAAGCCCCAGGTCATCGAGGCCGAGGGCCTCAAGGCCGTGGCCCTGCAGCACGAGTGCGACCACCTCGATGGCAAGCTCTTCGTCGACTACCTCAGCACGCTCAAGCGCGGTGTCATCAAGCGCAAGATGCTGAAGCTGATCGCCGACATCGAGGCCGATCGGGCCGATGCCGCCGCTGCCGGGGCCCGGCGCTGATGGCCCTCCTCGTCTTCGGGATTCCGCTGAGCCTGCTCGGCGCCACGATGATGGTGCGGGGCTGGGTCTACACGCTGCGCCCCGAGGGGGCGATGGCGAAGAAGCGCCAGAAGGTGAACCTCAAGCGGGGCTTCACGACGGACATGAAGGTCTTTGGCCGCAAGGTCCGTCGCCTCGGGCTCATGATCCTGCTCGTCGGCGCCACCCTGCTCGGCTGGCACCGCGCCAACAGCGTCGACGCCGCCGCCTCAGCGACGACGACGACGGCGCCCTGAGCCGAGCGCCAGCAGGCCCAGCGCCACCAGCACATTCGACGACGACGACTGGGCGCAGCCACCGCCGCCGAGGCGCGGATCGTCCTCGCCTTCGCCCTCACCCTCGCCTTCCCCCTCACCCTCGGCGGGTGTCGCGCAGGCGGCCACCTCGTCGGGGGCGCCGACGCACAGGCGCGGCCGGATCGAGCTGCCCTCCTGGCGCGTGTTGACGACGAGGACGAGCACCTCGAACGCGGTGCCCACGTCGAAGGGGGCGCCGTCGGTGGCGTCGATGAGATCGAGGGGACCGGCGTCCCCGAGCGGCAGCACGAAGACGCGGGCGCCGTCGCGCGCGGTGTCGGCGCCGGCGAGGACCACCTGCAGCGACGCGCGCTCCCGCGTCGGGGCCGTGAGCAGGCGCGACGACGCCGTAAACACGACGAAGCTGCTCTCCTCGATGGGCAGGGTCTTCGCGACCGCCTCGCGCAGCACCATCTGGCTGCCGGTCGCGAAGCTGCGTTCCGGATCGGCGCGGCGGCCGGTGAACAGCGTCCACGTCGAGAACTCGGCGAAGGCCTCGGCGAACGAGCTGTCGCGCGAGGCGAGCACGCCGTCGATGGCGTCGAACCAGAAGGCCGAGGCGTCGACGTCGTCCTTCACGGCCTCCCACAGCTCGAGCGTGACGTCGTCGTCGAAGCGCTCCGACAGATACTCGAAGAAGATGCCGGCGCCGTAGGTGAAGCTGTCGACGGGGCCGCCGCCGCCGGCGTCGAGGGGGGTCGCGGCCTCCTCGAGGTAGCCGTGGGCGTAGCCCTCGAGGTCACGCAGGCCCGGGTCGTAGCGCTCGCTGGCCCACACCGCCGTGGCCTCGGAGAAGACGGCGCCCTGGTCGCTGTCGTAGGCGGCCTGCACGGCGTGGAAGAGCTCGTGGCTCGCGACGGTGCGGTTGGCGACGTCGACGCTGGGGTAGCCATAGCCGACGAAGTCGTTCTCCTGGACCATGTAGCCGGAGCAGATCGCGCCGTCACAGCGCTCGGCGCGATAGGCGCCGTCGGCGGAGCGGCCGAAGTCGACGAGGTAGACGTCGAAGCGGCCATCGCCGCCGTTGTCGACGAGGCCGTCGTCGCTCACCGGGGGCAGGAAGCCCAGCAGCGTGTAGGTGCCGAGGGCATCTTCGTAGATCTCGACGAGGCGCTGCACGTGGTCGGGGACGCCGTCGCTGTCGGCGTCGGCGCCCGGCACGGCGTGGGTCCCGGCCCGCGTGTAGTGCACGCGGAAGCCCTCGCTGTCGAAGGTCTCGACGACGTCGCCGACGTCGAAGGTGAAGAGGTCGCTGCCCGGATCGTCGGGCCGGGCCCCGACAGGCGTGGCGACACACACCGCCACGGCGGCACAGACGACGACGCGGCGCTGCGACATGGCGGACCTCACTCGAAGAAGGCGTAGCGGAGCTTGATGCGGGCGCTCTCACCGGCAGCGCTGCCGGTGTCGTTGCAGGTCTGCTGGGCGCCGTCGCCGGCGTAATACTGGTCGACCACCATCTTCAGGCGGCGACCGTCGGCGAGGGAGAGGATGTAGACGTTGCCGGTGGTGGCGACACAGCCGGGGTAGGTCCACCAGTTCTGCAGCACGACGCCGGGCGAGCCCAGGCTCGAGCCGTCGGCGACGATGGTGCAGGTGTCGGGGTCGGACATGAACTTCTCGTCGTTGAAGCGCAGGTCGGCGGGCACGGCGTCGAGGCTGTCGAAGTCGGTGTCGGCAGCGGTGCGGGCGGCGGTGACGCAGGACGGCCCACCGAAGCCGCTGTTCACGCGGATGACAAAGCGACGGAAGGCGATGTCCCAGTCCATCGAGCCGAGGCTGTCGATGTCGGCGAGCTCGACCTTCAGCAGGCCGTCGTCGGTGAAGCGGCCATAGACCCAGCCCTCGGTGCCGTTGAAGCCGCCGGCGGTGGCGTCGACGTCGACCTCGAAGGCGTCGCCGACCGCGGCGCTCTCGATGAGGCCGGGGGCCTGACCGTCGAGGTCCATGTCGAGGGCGACGAAGACCTCGTCCTCGCAGTCGACGGCGCGCGGCTCGCTGCAGGTCGGACCGGTGTTCTCGCCCTCGCCCTCCCCTTCGCCCTCGCCCTCGGCCGGGGGGACCTCACAGGCGACGATGGCGGGCACCGACAGCAGGCCGGTGACGACGAGGAAGGGGGCTGCGGACTTCAGCATGTGCGGCTCCGGGGTCAGGGCAGAAACGGTGGGTCGAGGCCGACGGCGCTGCCGGCGATGGCGGCGGCGGCAGGCGAGAGCAGTACGCGGGGGCCGCCCTCGTCGACAACGGCGAGATCCCAGCGGCGCGTGGTGCCGGGGTGCGGTGCGTCGGCCAGCACGGTGGCGGCGACGACGACGACGAGGCCGGTGTCGGCGACGGCGAGGTAGACCGGCAGGGTCGCGAGCGGGACGGTGAGCTCGCCCTCGGCGTCGGGCGTCTCGGCGACACTCTGGTCGGCGTTGTCGATGGGATGCACGGCGACCGAGAACGTCAGCGCGTCGGCGCCCGTCGTCATCGTGAAGCGCGCGAGGCGCAGCGACGATGACCACAGCCACCACGTCTGCCCGGCGACGCGGGCGCTGTCGCCGAGCACCTGGCCGGCCGCGGGCAGATCGGGCGCGAGCTCGCTGAAGCTCCAGTCGCTGCTGTCGAAGCGGGCGTCGTCGTCGAGGGCGGCGATGCTGTCGGGTGCGGGGAGGTCGGCGAGGGCGACGCCGTCGAAGCGGGCGACGCGAACGGTGTCGTGCAGGAACACGGCGGGCTCGGCGACGGCGAAGCCGGCAAAGACGCTCAAGCGCTGCTGCTGCTGGAGGCGCAGGTGCCAGGGGGCGTCGCCGGCGCAGTCCCGAGCGGCCGGCTCACCGGCGGCCGCGGCGACGACGTCGACACAGCCCGGACCGTCCTTCACGTTGCCCGCGGCGACGAAGCGGGCCGGCGCGCTCCACGCATCGCCGTCGCGGGCGGCGATGTCGAGGTGGAAGACGCCGCTGTCACCGCTGCCGTCGTCGTAGATGCTCGCGATGCGGAAGGCGAAGGTGGCGCCGTCGTCGGTGCGCAGCACCCAGGCCTCGTCCTTCGGCTCCATGACGTGGCCGTCGACGTTGTAGGTGTACCACTTGCCGCCAATGGCCGGCCGGTCCTGCAGGAAGCGCGGCAGGTCGACGACGGCACGACCGGCCTCGACGTCGCCGTCGCCGCCATCACCGACGGGCGGCCGCTCACAGGCCACGCCGGCGACGAGGGCACCGACGACGAGCGTGAGCGGGAGATGCCGGCCGTACACCATGTGGGGAAGTGTAGCTCCGTCGTTGTGGCCGTCCAGCCGGGCAGGCGGTGCCGGGGCAGATCGGGTAGCGTCGGCGACGATGGCAACGACGACCAGGGCGGTGGCGCCGGAGGTGCTCATTCCCAGGGGGGGCTTCGTCGGCGGTCCCTTCGTCGGCCACTACGAGGCCGTCGCGGGCCTGCCCCCTGCGGGCGTGGCCGCCGACCTCCGCGTCCTCGACGTGCAGGTGCTGCGCGGACACGTCCGGGACCTCCACCCCGTCGCCGCCCCCGACCTCAGCGCCCGCGCCGGTCCGCCACCGATCGTGCAGCCCGTCCTCGACGTGCTCGCCGAGTTCGCCGACGACGTGCAGACCCGCCCCCTCAAGAAGGACGAGACGCGCGTGTCCGGCCGCATCGTCCACCGGTTGCTGCTGCGCGACGTGTTCATCCTCGACTGGCAGGTGGAGCCCCTCGCCGACGACGTCACCGTCGCCCGCGGCATCATCCGCGGCACGCTGGTGGCGCGGGCCGGTCCCCTGCCCTGGGGCTTCTGGGAGTGGCTGCTCCTGCTCCTGCTGTTGCTGGTGCTGCTGCTGGTCTTCCTCCTCGCCGCGCCGGTCCCGGCGCTGGCCCCCGTCGCCGATCCGCTGCGGGCCGCGGCCCGTGAGGTCGTCGACGACGTCCGCGATCTCGTCGACGCGCAGCTGCACCCCGACACCGACGCCCGGCTCGTCGCCGACGCCACGCGCGGCGCCGGCGGTGGTGGCGGTGGCGGTGGTGGCGGCGGTGGCGGCGGTGGCGGTGGTGGCGGTGGTGGCGGTGGTGGCGGTGGTGGCGGCGACGGTGGTGGGGGCGCCGCGGGCAACGGCTCGGGGACGGGGACGGGGACCGGCACCGGCACCGGCACGGGCACAGGTGCCGGCACGGGAACAGGCACCGGCACAGGCACGGGAACAGGTAGCGGCACCGGCACAGGCACAGGCACCGGCACCGGCACCGGCACAGGCACGGGGACCGGCACAGGCACCGGGACCGGCACAGGCACCGGCACAGGCACGGGGACCGGCACAGGCACAGGCACCGGCACCGGCACAGGCACGGGGACCGGCACCGGCACAGGCACGGGGACCGGCACAGGCACAGGCACCGGCACCACGCCGGACGGTGCCAGCGGTGGTGGTGCCAGCGGTGGTGGTGCCAGCGGTGGTGGTGCCAGCGGTGGTGGTGCCACAGGTGGTGGTGCCAGCGGTGGTGTCAGCGGTGGCCGTCGCTATTCGGTGCAGGAGGCCCTCGACGACCCCGAGGCCTTCTTCGCGCGCTGCGGGCGCCCGCTCTACCTCTCGGGTGACCTGCTCTTCGACCTCGACGACGACCACCTCCGCCCGGCCGCCGAGGCCCAGGTGCGGCGGCTCTCGCGGCTGCTGAAGGCGGCGCCGGATCCGTGGCGTGAGCTCATCATCACCGGCCACGCCGACCAGCGCGGCGAGGACTTCTACAACGACAACCTCTCCGCCCGACGCGCCCAGCGTGTCGCCGACGTCCTCGTCGCCGACGGCGCCATCGACCGCTCGCGCATCACCGTGGTGGGCCGCGGCCGTCGCGACCCCCTCGTGCCCGCCAGCGCGCCCCCCGAGCAGCAGCGCCTCAACCGCCGTGTCGAGGTCGTCGTCCCCTGCCAGAAGGGCCAGCGATGAGGCGACGCCTGTGGCGGCTCCTGCTCCAGCTGGTGCGGCCGGCGCGCTTCGTCGAGGTGCGCCATCCCCACGGCCACGTCGCCGTCGGCGGACGCACGACGCTGCACGTGCGCGTGCGCGGCCACGGCACCATCGGCGCCGGCAGCGACGTCATCGACGTCGACGGCGCCTTCGACGGGCTGCTGCGTGTCCCGGTCACGGCCGGCGTCGCCATCGTCGAGGCCCGCGGCGTGCCGTGGCGGCAGCGCCGGCGTGTCGCCGTCGTCGACGTCGCCCTGCCCCCGCCAGCGCCGCCGGTGCGCCCCGCCCTGCCGATCGTCGCGCCGCCGTCGGCGCCGGCCACCGCCCTGCCCTCCTTCGACGTCTCCATCGAGGTCCCATGAGCGAGTCCACGTCGCCGTCTGCACCGCCCACCCCCACCGCGAGCCAGGACCGCTACCAGTACGGCAGCCTCGGCGACGTCGGGCTCTTCACGCGCCTGCTCTGGTACTGCGCCGGCGCCGATGCCCAGCTCCTCGTGCGCTGCCCGAACTCCGATCGGGTGAAGTTCCAGGGCCTCGGCGGGGTCGTCCTCACCGTCGGCGTGCTGGCGTTCTTCTCGGGCAGCTACGCGTTCTACACGGTGTTCTCGCCGAAGGACGCGACCGCCCTCGGGGAGAGCGGCGTGCATTGGCCGAGCGTCGGGATGTCGGTCTTCTTCGGCCTCGTGTGGTCGCTGATCATCTTCAACATCGATCGCTTCATCGTGTCGTCGACGAGCAAGGGCGACGGCACCGACAAGATCACGTGGAGCAAGCTGGTGAACGCGATGCCGCGTTTCATCATGGCGCTGATCATCGGCGTGTGTCTGTCGAAGCCGCTCGAGATCAAGATCCTCGAGAGCGAGGTGAAGAGCGCCCTCGAGAAGGAGCAGAAGGAGTTCCTCGCCCAGCTCAATGACACGTCAGAGGGGCTCGTGGCGAAGGAGCGGGCCCGTCTGCGCGAGCAGATCGATGCGCTGCAGAAGCGCATCGACGAGGGCGACAAGACCATCGAGACGCGTCGGCTCGAGATCCAGCAGCAGCGCAAGAACCTCGAACTCGAGGCCGAGGGCAAGACCGCCTCGGGGTCGGCGGGCCGCGGCCCAGCCTGGCGCGACAAGCGCGACAACCTCGACCGCATGGAGCAGGAGCTCGAGCGCGACCGCGAGGCCCTCGCGAAGAAGGGCACGCTCATCGGCGACGAGCTGAAGGAGGCCAAGGCCGCCCTCGCCGCCCTCGACGACAAGCTCGCCGCCGAGAAGGCCTCGAACCTGCAGGTGGCGCGACACCTCGACGGCCTCATGAAGCGCATCCAGGTGAGCCACGAGATCGGCGGGCTCATCCCGCTGGCCATCATGCTGCTGCTGCTGTCGATCGAGACCGGGCCCATCTTCTTCAAGCTGATGCTGACCAAGGGCAGCTACGACTACCTCGAGGAGAACCAGAAGCGCATCGTGCGCGCGAAGGCCGGCATCGAGCCCGACGCCCGCGTCGTCTCCGACGGCCAGGGCAAGAGCATCCACATCGACCTGCACCACGGCGTCAACGCCGTCCTCGCCGAGGAGCGCCGACGCCTCGACACCGAGCGCGTCCTCGCCGAGGCCGTCCACGACGCCGTGCGCAAGAAGACGACGGCCGCCATCGAGGCGAGCCCCGAGGCGTTCATCAAGCAGGGCTGAGCCCCGCACGACGACGCCATGCAGGCCCTCTTCTCCCTCTGCGGCTACGACGTGACCCTCATCGATCGGGTGGGGCGGGGAGAGCGTGTCTTCTTCGTCGTGTCGGCGGCGCTCAGCCTTGTCGCCGTGCTGCTCGCCGGCGCCGGCATGGCCTACGGCTTCGTCCTCACGCTGGGCCCGTGGGCGGCGGCGCCGGCCTTCGTCGTCGCTGCGCTCTTCGTGCTGAACCTGCTGCGTCTGCAGCACGCCGGCTCGGGCTATCCGCTGCACCTGCCCATCGAGGCCATCCACACCTGGCGACCGGGCTTCGCCGGTGTGCTCATCCTGATGGTCTTTGGCGTGCTCTTGTCGCAACCGATCGTGTTCCTGCTGCAGAAGCCGTGGCTCGACCCCGTCGTCGCCCGCCACGTCGCCGACGCCGCCGCCGTGCGTGCGGCCCTCGGCCTCGACGCCGCCCCCGTCGCCGACGGCCTCATCCTGCGGGGGCGCGCCGCCTGGAGCGAGCACCTCGGGGTGAGCGCGCTGCTCACGACGCTGTGTTCGCTGCTGCTCGCCTCGCCGGCCATCCTGCGCTTCCTCGGGGTGGCCGCCGTCCGCGACTACGAGAGCGAGCGCTGGATCGCCGACCGGATCCTGGTCGACGACGAATGGGCCGTCGCCCGCGACGTCATCGAGGACACCCTCGTCGTCACCGCGCCGGGGTGGCGGCCGCCCCTCGTCGTGCCCTTCGCCGACCCGCCCTACAACACGCGCCCCCTCATCTTCGGCCTCGACCCCGCCGATCTCGTCGAGGGGCGCCTGCGCTTCGTGCGTCTCCCGCGGTCGCAGCGCGAGAAGACGCCGGTGGTGCCGCCAGCGGCCACGCCGTGGTGGGCCGCGCTCGAGCCGAAGGCGCCGGTCACCATGCCGCCACCGACGACGACGACGACGACAACAACGACGACGACGGCGCCCGCCGCCACGGCCCCCACCACGACAGCGACAGCCCCGGCCTCGACGACGACCACGCCCACGACGCAGCCTGCACCGACGACGACCACGCCGGCGACGACGACGACCGCGGCGCCCGGGCCCACCCCCGATCGGGGCGACGACGACGACGAGACCATCGCCGGCAACGTCGTCGACGTCGGCCGCCTGCGGGCCGCCGAGGCGCGCCGGTCCATCAAGGTCATGGCGCTCTGCGCCCGCTACCTCGAGCTGTCGGCCGGCGAGGTCCTGCAGACGCTGCGGGCCGCCGACGACGACGCGCCGCTGCACACGGTGTTTCCGGCCTGGGGCCGCCTGCCGACGCTGTTGTTGAAGCCGGCCGGCGTCGCCCTCGAGCTCGGGCTCGCGCCCCTCATCGCCATCGCCGTCGGTCGCCCCACGGACCAGATCGAGCGACGCCTGCGAGCCGTGCCCGCCGACCGCAAGGTCTCATCGGTGTTCGCCCCCGAGCTCGCCCTGCGGCTGCTGCGGGAGAAGCCGCCTGCGACGACGTCGACGCCTCAGCGCGGATCGAACTGACTGACCGGCAGCGGGACCTTGTCGACGAAGCTGAGCGCGCCGCCGGCCTCCTCGAGCTGCCACAGCACGTAGTCGCCCTGGACGTCGCCAACGGCGTCGAAGGTGAGCTCTCCGGAGGGTCCGACGTAGTCGACCTCATCGCCAGCGAGGATGCTGGCGGCGATCTCGCCGAAGAAGTTGCCGTTCTCGAAGCGCTCGCCGCCGCCGCGCCCCGAGACGTCGAAGAGCGCATTGCGGACGTCGACGCCCTCGGTGGAGCGGGCCTTCGTGACAGCGAGGGCCGTGACGAACATGGCGTCGAAGGCCTGGGCGCAGTACGCCGCCGGCGGCGAGCCGTGGCGCGCCTCGAAGGCGACGGCGAACTCGTCGAAGGCGCGATTGGTGGCGTGGAAGGGC
>Ga0172373_10000153_pt1 | contig 102993 bp, 126 predicted proteins | sample Lak10m_2_FD_114546 | JGI IMG/M metagenome (GOLD analysis project Ga0172373, IMG submission 114546) | Freshwater microbial communities from Kabuno Bay, South-Kivu, Congo - kab_092012_10m | ecosystem: Environmental > Aquatic > Freshwater > Lake | place: Democratic Republic of the Congo...
CTTGAACCCTAGCGATAACTGCGTCTGAATCATCGTCCGCTCTTCAATACTCAATTGTGTGTAGATTTTACTCATGCAACATTCTCTCCTAAATATGTTGCACTTGGGGTTTGAGCGCGCCAAACCAAACACCGTCAAGCAAGTCGGGCTATTACTTTCGTGCTTTTCGTGTCTTTGCGAGTTTTTTCCTCACGGAAAAATACCTGCTTAAACCAGTTCGTGGACTATGTTTTTGCATCACGTTTTTTGTAATCGACGAACTTCTGCTGCACGTCGTGCATCTGTTGGCTAGTCAGAATATGCGGCTCACCGACTTGCAGGGTGCGCCAATAAATCTCGCATAAAAATTCCACTTCGACGGCCACGGCCAGCGCGTCATCCAGATCTTTCCCGAGCGCGATCATGCCGTGGTTGCCAAGCAGACAAGCCTTGCGACCATGCAAAGCTTGCAGTGCATGGTCGGATAATTCCTGTTCACCGAACACGCTGTACGGCGTGCAACGGATACTGTTGCCGCCGGCCATGGCGATCATGTAATGCACGGCAGGTATGTCGCGGCGCAGGCATGCGATGGTGGTGGCGTAAGTGGAATGAACGTGCACGACCGCGTTGATTTCGCCGCGTGTCGCGAGAATATCCCTATGGAAACGCCATTCGCTGGACGGCTTGCCGCCTTGCACAACGTTGCCTTGTAAGTCCATGCGCACCATGCTGTCCGGCGTCATCTCGTCCACCGACATGGCGGATGGCGTGATAAGCATGCCGTCACCATCACGCACCGAAGCGTTGCCCGATGCGCCGCGATTGAGACCCCGCTCGACCAGACGGCGCGAGGTTTCCAGAAGTGAGGTGCGTCGTTGTTCGTTCATATTCATTCCCTATTATTACGTAGGAGCGGGCCATGCCCGCGATCACACATGCAAAGATTCGCAGGCATGGTCCGCTCCTACACTAGCAGCCGCCCCGCTACCGCTTGCAGCTGCTTTTTCATTTCGACATCACGTGCTTCAGGTGCGGTGATGAGTGCGTATTGCAACGCGCTGCGGCAGCCACACTGGCACGCATTCTCATCCGCAGCGATACGCGGTACAGCATGGCTGACCAAGGTCTTGGCTTTGTCGGCATTGGCCAATAACACCTTGATGATCTGTTCGACAGTGACGTGGTCGTGATCGGGATGCCAGCAGTCGTAGTCGGTGACCATCGCCACGGTGGCGTAGCACAGCTCGGCTTCACGGGCCAATTTCGCCTCCGGCATATTGGTCATGCCGATCACATCGCAGCCCCAGCTACGGTACAGATTCGATTCCGCCAGCGTAGAGAACTGCGGCCCTTCCATCACCAGATAGGTGCCGCCGCGCACCGCTTTGATGTCGGCATGTTTCGCCGCTGCTGCGATATGGTCACCCAAGCGTTTGCACACCGGATGCGCCATCGAGACATGCGCCACCAAGCCGCTGCCAAAGAAGGATTTTTCCCGCGCGAAAGTGCGGTCGATGAACTGGTCCACGATGACAAAAGTGCCGGGCGGTAAGTCCTCGCGCAACGAACCCACTGCGCTCACCGAGATCACGTCGCTCACCCCTACGCGTTTGAGCGCATCAATGTTGGCGCGGTAGTTGACTGCCGAGGGCGGTATCTTGTGGCCTCGTCCGTGACGCGGCAGGAACACCAGTTGCACACCATTCAATTCGCCGAACAACAATTCGTCTGAGGGCGCACCAAAGGACGACTCGACCTTCTGCCAACGCTTGTTACGCAGCCCTTCAATGTCATACACCCCGCTGCCGCCGATGATGCCTATGCTTGCTTGTGCCATGCGCGATCCTGCTGTTGAAAAGGTGCAGGATTGGAACAGGAAACCCTGTTTTCTACAAGGTCATGCTATGTGATTTTTATCACAGACGAACGGCGCTGCACGCCCTATTCTGCACACCTCACCCAACCCAACTAGGAGCTCATCATGAAATGCAATTCAGGAACAGTAGACCGCGCAGCACGTGTCATCGCAGGTATCGCCCTGATTACTCTGGCTGCCACTGGCAGCATAGGTGTATGGGGTTATATCGGCATCGTACCTTTGCTGACTGGCGCAATCGGCTTCTGCCCAGCTTATGCGATCTTCGGCATGAACACCTGCGGCATCAAGAAATAAGTCAGCACTCAACAGAGCACTTGTTCGCCCGCTAGTGCCTACCGGGCTTTTTTTGACCTGGAGTACCACTATGAAAAAAATCTTCCTTATCGCCGCATTGACCCTATTGGGCAGCAATGCCTACGCAGACGAGCTCAGTAAATATCAGGATGAAGCGCGCGCAGTCGCCATGCCTTTCCTGAAAAACCTAGGCGCAGCCAATCAAAAGGCTATCAGTGAAGGCGGCCACGCATCCGCCATCGGCGTATGCAAAGACATCGCACCCGCGATGGCCGGTGACCTCTCGCGCCAGACCGGCTGGAAACTGACCCGTGTCAGCCTCAAGGTGCGCAATCCTTTGCTCGGTACAGCCGACGCATGGGAGCAAAAAAAGTTACTTGAATTCGCTGAGCGTGTTGCCAAGGGCGAGAAACCCGAGACCATGGAAGCGGCTGAGATCGTGCAAGAACCTGCTGGCAAATCGTTCCGTTATATGAAGGCCATCGCCCTGCAACCCGGATGTGTGGCCTGTCACGGCAGCGACCTCCCCGCCGATGTGCAAGCGCGTTTGAAGAGCGACTACCCGCACGACCTGGCAACAGGCTACAGCCCCGGCCAACTGCGCGGCGCAGTCAGCATCAAGCGTCCACTTTGAAAATCCGTCTAGGAGTCGCACATGAATGCCAGTTTTAAAAAGAATGTTTTGCTGATGCTCGCCACCTTGGGCATCGTGTTCGCAGTGCAAAAAATCCAAGCCGCCGATGACATCAGCGTGCAGCAAGCATTGAGCATGAGCCAACAGGGGGCACTGCTGTTGGACGTGCGCGAAGTAAGCGAGTATGCCGAAGTGCACGCACCTAATGCGACGCTCATCCCACTCGGCGAGCTAGGCACGCGCCTCGGTGAAATTGCGGCGTACAAAGATCGTCCCATCGCGGTGATGTGCCGCTCTGGAAAACGTTCTGCGAAAGCGGTGAAGCTGCTGCAAGAAGCGGGCTACAGCCAAGTCAGCAACGTAGGCGGTGGCATCACAGCGTGGGAACACGAAGGTCTGCAAGTAGTACGCAAACCATGATAGCGATGCAAAAAATATATCTCGCACTGTGTGACTAAACTCACAGAAATCATGTGCAGCAAAGCTTACAGTGCGACTCCGAACTTCAAACTTACAAGGAATCATTAAGATGAAAAAATCTATCCTCAGCACATTGATCGGACTGACATTGGCTGGCGCGTCCAGTGCCGTACTGGCGGGTGAATGGAAAGTACTGCCTGTCATGGACGCAAACTACAAAGCCAATGTCACCGCATCTGTGGTGGGCGGCAGCATGAGTTCCACACCAGTCGGCAGCGGCTCATACAGCGGTGTGGAAGTAGCCTTTAACTGCCTTGCTTTGCAACCCCCCAGCGGCATCATCCGCAGCAAGATCTCTTACGGTCAATTCGACAAAAACGGGCTGAAGCTGACCAGCTTTGAAGTCAACCCACGTTGGACTACTCCTATCGCACCAGACCTGACTGTCGGTTTCGGTCCTGGTGTCGGCTATGTGCAAGCCGACGTGGCAGGCAAGACCACCGGCATGGCGGCGATGCAACTCGGTGCCGATTTGGACTACCGCATAGGCAAACTGAACCTCGGTCTGGGCGTGCGTTGGCAGAACACTGCAAACAAAAACATCACGCCAGCCATCAAGGGCGCGAACAACACCTTGGTACAAGCCAAGCTCGGTTTCAACTTCTAAGGTGTTGCAAATGAAAAAATTCACACTTTCTTTGGCTTTTTTACTCAGCTCAGGCATTGCGTTTGCAAGCGAAGAATCGCCAATGTCGCCGACCCATCAACATCATCACAACATGGGTGTTTCGGACAATCGCATCCCGCTAAATTTGTCTCCTGAAATGAAGCAGCATCAGTTATCAAATATGCGCGAGCACGTGGTGGCCATCAGAACCATTATCGGTTTTATTGCAGAAAATAATTTTTCGGAAGCGGCTCAAGTCGCGCATAGCAAACTCGGTCTGACACCAGAAATGCAGCAAATGTGCAGTAATTTTGGCGATGAAAAATTCAAATCGTTGGGGTTTGCATTCCATAAAAGTGGCGATGACTTGGGTGATGCCTTACAAACCAAAGACACAACTGCTTCATTGCGCGCACTCAATACCACAATGGGGTTTTGTGTCAGTTGTCATGCGGCTTATCGCCAATAATCAGCACACGATGCACGCTTGATTAACTAGGAGTTATCCATGTATCGACTCGATCTCGACGACGGCAAGCAATTGCACGTCAAATACAAACATCACACCGTCAGCTACGGGCTGGACGGCAGCCTGCCCAATCCGCTGGAAGCCACTTATGCGGCACTCGCCGGTTGCGCCGGCGTGTATGCGCGCAAGGCGTGCAAGGCGATGGACATTAGCGCGCACGGCATCCAGATAGATTGCAAGCCAGTGGTGCGCAACGGCAATCCGCTAGTGCCGGCACGCTTCGTCACCGAGGTGCGCTTCCCTGAACACATCAGCACCGAACAGCGCGTGCGCATCCTGCAGGAGATCAGCCATTGCGCCGTAAAGGTGCTAATACACGAGGGTGCCAACATCGAATTCCTGACTGAGGAAGCGGCCTAAACAGCGATGGCACTCGCACTGGGCACGCTGATCGGCATCATCCTCGTGTTGACTGGCGCGGGCGGCGGCATCCTCGCCGTGCCTGCGCTAACCTTGCTGCTGGGCTGGAACATGACGCAGGCTGCGCCTATCGCCCTGTTGGCTGTGGGTGCAGCCGCCACAGTGGGCGCGATAAGCGCACATAAAAAAGGCTTGGTGCGTTATCGCGCCGCGATGCTGATCTCTATCTGCGGCATGTTGGTCGCACCACTCGGCCAAAATTGGGCGCATCTCTTACCAGAACGTTGGCTAACGTTGATCTTCGCTAGCGTCATGATTGTGGTCGCAGTACGAATGTGGCACAGCGTCTCGGCGCATACGCTGAGCGATGACGGCGTGGACACCGATCTGCTGCGCCCGCGCCGCATCAAGCTCAAGACTGGGCGCATCGTATGGAATCGGACTTCTTTTACCACGCTGTCCATCATCGGTGTACTGACCGGTTTGACCACCGGCCTGCTAGGTGTGGGCGGCGGCTTTATCATCGTCCCTGCCCTACTGCGCTGCAGCAATATCACCTTGGACGGTATCGTTGCGACCTCGCTAATGGTGATCGCACTGGTCTCCAGCGGTGCTGTCATCTCGGCTTGGACGGGTGGTCACATAGACCCATCTGCCACAGCAGGACTATTCATTGTCGGCGCAATGTTGGGTATGTTGTTGGGACGCGTACTCATCCAGCATCTGCCCAAACAGGTGGTGTTACGTATGCTCTCGGTGTTGATCTTGACTGTGTCGTTGGCGATGCTCTACAGCAGAGTATTGCTGGCAACTTAACGTATACCACCAGCCAGATTCGCCGGAACGGCCTCATGAATTAATCTGGGCGTGGCTAGATTCAGGCCATTCATGATGGTGACGAACTCCTCCTGAGTCTTACCGGCAATACGGGTATTCAGTATCTTCTCCTCGCCGATACAACTCACTCTTCTGCCTTTGTAGTCATGCCCCGGATAGAGCAACGTTTCATCGGGCAGCACAAACAGTTTCTCGGTGATGCTGTGATACATCTGCTCGGCGCTGCCGCTCTGAAAATCGGTGCGTCCACAGGCATTGATCATCAGCGTGTCGCCTGAAAAGAGCCGGTCACGCCACATGTAACATAAACTGCCCAACGTATGTCTGGGTGTGGCAATGACCCGTATCTGCTCCGCACCGAAATGTAATACTTCGTCATCCAACAACAGTCTGTCGTATCCCGGTGCCCCGCAGTTCTTGGCGATGACGCTGACTGCACCCATCTCCAGTTTGAGTGCATTGGAGGCAGTGATATGGTCGGCATGCACATGTGTGTCGAGCACGAAGTCTAGATGCAAGCCGAGCGATTTGATTAAAAAAACATCACGCGGTAACTGCTCCAGCACCGGATCGATGATGACTGCATGACGATCTGGAGCGGCGATCAAATAGGTCAACGTGGATGAATTCGCATCGAACAATTGTCGAAACAACATGGCTATCTCCTATTTCAAATTCTGTGTGCTGTCGCTCTACCTTACACCGAATCTATTACCCGTAAAGCATATAATACCCAGATGCAAAATAATAATCAGATCACGCTCAGAGTCACTGGCATGCATTGCGCTTCCTGCTCAACGCGCCTAGAGAAAGTGTTGAATCAGTTACCGCAAGTCACGGCTCGCGTCAGCATCGCCACCGAGATTGCACAAATCGATCTGAGCGCAGGCTCTCCTAACCTACCAGACATCATCAAAGCCATACAGAGTGCGGGTTTCGATGCCCATGTGCCGCGCGACTTCGCCGCCGAACGGCTGGCCAGCGCAGCCCTGATGCAGCGCGAGCAGCTGCATTTCTTCATCTCGCTGGCGCTGACCTTGCCGTTAATCGTCGCGATGGTGCTAATGCTGTTCGGTATCCACCTGATGCTCCCCGCTTGGTTGCAATTCGCCCTCGCCACGCCGGTGCAGTTCTGGATAGGTGCGCGCTTTTATACGGGTGCCTACAGCAGCTTGCGCAGCGGTGGCGCAAATATGGATGTGCTGGTCGCGCTAGGCACCAGTGCGGCTTATCTATTCAGCTGTGCAGTGTGGTGGTTGCAAATCGACCAGCCGCTCTACTTTGAATCCAGTGCCACGCTCATCACTTTAGTCTTGATGGGCAAGCTGCTCGAATCGCGCGCCAAGGGCAAAGCCTCCAGCGCACTGGCAGCATTGCTCAATCTGCAACCCAAGACTGCCCAAGTAGAACGTGATGGTGTGATGCAAACCCTGCCGGTGACGGAGATGCAAGTCGATGACATATTCCTGGTTCGTGCGGGTGAAAGTGTGCCGGTGGATGGCATCGTGCTGGAAGGTAACTCGACAACCGATGAATCCATGCTGACCGGCGAGAGCGTGGCGCGCAACAAACAGCCCGGCGACAAGGTCTATGCCGCCACCGCCAACCACAGTGGCGTGTTGCGCTGCCGCGCATTGGCAGTCGGCTCGCACACCCAGTTGGCCGCCATCATCCGCTTGGTGGAACAAGCACAAGGCTCGAAGGCCGCGATACAAAAACTTGCCGACCAGGTTTCGGCTATCTTCGTACCGGTGGTGGTGGTCATCGCACTATTGACCTGCGTCGCGTGGTATCTGCTCGGACACGATGCCACCACTGCCCTAATCAATGCAGTCGCAGTGCTGGTCATCGCCTGCCCCTGCGCCTTGGGTCTGGCGACACCAACCGCACTAGTGGTATCGACAGGTCGGGCGGCACAAGCTGGCATTCTGGTGAAAGATGCCGCCGCATTGGAACGCGCCCATCAGTTGTCGGTGCTGGTGGTCGATAAGACTGGCACCATCACAGCAGGCAAACCGAGCGTGAGCGATGCGTTGCCCGCCAACGGCATCAGCCAAGAAGAACTACTAACCTCGGCCGCAATGCTGACACAGGCCTCCACTCATCCTCTGTCACGCGCAATCTATGCGCATTGCGAGGCACTGAACATCAAAGCGAAACAGCGTGCCGCCATCTCCGAGTTAGCGGGTCAAGGATTAAGTGGCGAGGCTGACGGTGCGCACTATCTACTGGTCTCTCCTACTTACGCCGCCAGCCAGAACATCACGCTGGATGACGCGCAGATATTGGCCCTACAGCAACAGGGCAAGACCGTGATGGTATTGAGCCACAACGGGCAAGCCATCGGTTACATCGGCACTCAGGATCAAATACGCCAAGGTAGCCACGCAGCAGTCGCACGTTTACAAAGCATGGGCATACGGATGGTGATGCTAAGCGGCGACAACGCTGCCGCCACCCGCGCCATCGCCGCTCAGGCTGGCATCGCAGACTGCATCGCCGAAGTCAGCCCGCAAGATAAAGCCAGTCAAGTACAGGCACTCAAGCAACAACCTAATGAGACCGTGTTAGTCGGCATGGTCGGTGACGGCATCAACGATGCCCCTGCGCTGGCAAGTGCCGATGTCAGCTTTGCCATGCGCAGTGGCAGCGACATCGCCATCGAGACCGCAGACATCACGCTGATGCATAACGACCTGATGAGCGTGGCTGATGCCATAGACCTGTCGCGCGCAACGTTGCGCAAGATCCGCCAAAACCTATTCTTTGCTTTCGCCTACAACGTGCTGGGTATCCCGCTCGCTGCAGCCGGCATGCTCAGCCCGGTGATTGCAGGTGCGGCGATGGCCTTGAGCTCGGTCACCGTAGTCACTAATGCCCTGCTACTAAAACGCTGGCGCTCTGCCACTCAAAAATAATCAGCATGAATATCGACCTTATCGCCACCCAACTGGAAACGACCGGATATTTGGTATTGCAACAGGCGCTTGATGAAAAATTAATCGCGGCCCTAGTGACACGTTGCTGCGCGAATGACAACAGCCGTTTCAAAAATGCCCATATCGGCCGTGGCGCGGACAAGCAACATATCAGCAGCATACGCGGCGATGTGATCAGTTGGTTGGATGAGGAGGATGCTACCGACAGAGTATTCCTCGCGCAGATGGAAAGCTTGCGTAGCGGACTGAACCAGAGATTGTTTCTCGGCCTGTTCGATTACGAATGCCATTACGCCATCTACGGTGCGGGCATGGGCTACGCCAAACATCTGGATGTATTGCAAGGCAAGAAGAACCGCATCCTCTCCACCGTGCTGTATCTCAATTCAAATTGGCAGGAAAGCGACGGCGGCGAGCTGGATGTTTATGACGCTAGCGGCGAGACCGTCATCGCCACCGTGCAGCCGCGCCTAGGCACACTCATCATCTTCTTGAGCGAGACCTTCCCGCATGCAGTACGCCTATCAAACACCACGCGCCGTAGCATCGCAGGTTGGTTTCGTGTCAATGGCAGCTAAGTTAGCAACAGCAAACAAGATGAACGACACGACTGAACTTATGAATATCACACTATCCGACACAGCCCTCGCTGGCGCTGCCAAGAACGTACAAGACATCCTCACCCTCGCCATCGAACATCGCGCTCCCCATGCAGCACTGGTAGTGTGGGATGGTCAATGCGAGCTAGCGCTGGCAGTGACCGCTGCTTATCGCCGATGTCTGCCCGAGTCACGTTTCATCGAGTTCGACGCGGTCTCGCCTGAATCGATACGCGCCGAGTTCGACAAACTCGCAGCAGGTGATCTGGTGGTGTTGATACAGTCCACCAGTTTCCGTCTGGATGCCTTTCGCATCCGTGTGGAGTTATTCAAACTGGGCCTCAAAGTCATTGAACATCCGCATCTGTCGCGCATGCTGGGCGAGGCCGAGGCACAGCTCTATCTGGATGCGCTGGCCTATGACCCCGCCTATTTCCGAGGGGTGGGTGGCGCGCTCAAAGCGCGTATCGATGTCGCCAAGCGCGGCGTCATCGACAGCGGCGGCGCGCACCTGATCTTTCCCGCCGGCTTCGAATCAGCAAAATTGAACGTGGGTGATTATCGGGAGATGAACAACGTGGGTGGACAATTCCCCATAGGCGAGGTATTCACCGAATCGCTCGATCTAGAAGCTTTGCATGGCGAAGTGCGCGTCTCCATCTTCGGCGACACGCAGTTCGCCGTGAACAAACCCGCACAGCCCATCACCCTCATCGTGGAAAAAGGTCGCGTCACCAGCGTACGCGACTCCACCGAGGAGTTCGACAAAGTGCTGGCGAATATCCGTGCGGATGAGGGAGAAGTCTGGGTACGCGAACTGGGACTGGGGCTAAATCGCGCCTTCACTCAAGAACGTACCGTGAGCGACATCGGCACCTTCGAGCGCATGTGCGGCATCCATTTATCGCTGGGTGCTAAACACGGCAGCTATACCAAACCCAACATCCGTCGCGCCGAGGCGCGCTACCACGTGGACGTATTCGCTGCGACCGAGACCGTCACGCTGGACGAAGAAGTGGTTTACCGCGACGGAGCATGGTTAGTGTGAAGTCCTCTCCGACCTGATGCCAGCGGGCAAATCGCCAGCATCAGGTCGGTACAAAATAATTCTTGTTTTATAGAGCGCAATACCAAACAAGTCGTCATATGCACGTAGGCGCGGCAGCTAGCTGATTGATAACTGCACTCCCACCTTGCTGGGAACGACGACACCAAACTTCTTTAGCGTTTCCCCTAGGTTTGAAGCCGAAACAATAAAAAAGGAGTCAGGCTCACACCTGACTCCTAGTTGTATCTGGTAGGCACGAGCAGACTCGAACTGCTGACCTCTTGGATGTCGACCAAGCGCTCTAACCAACTGAGCTACGCGCCTATAAAAGGACGCGCATTGTATCCGAACTTAAGCGTGCTTAAAACTAAAAAGTTATAGTTTTTTTACAGGGCTCAGTAATTTCCCGGAGCAAGGTCATCGAAGCGCGTGTACTCGCCGCGAAATGCCAATGCAACCGTTCCAATCGGGCCGTTACGCTGCTTGCCTATGATGATTTCGGCCTTACCTTTATCGGCAGAATCGGAGTTATAGACTTCGTCGCGATAGATGAACAAGATCAGGTCGGCATCCTGCTCAATCGCACCAGATTCACGCAAGTCGGACATCACCGGACGTTTGTTGGGACGCTGCTCCAAGCTACGATTCAGCTGCGACAGCGCAATCACTGGCACTTGCAATTCCTTGGCCAAAGACTTCAGCGAACGTGAAATCTCGGAGATCTCAGTAGCGCGGTTCTCACTGGCTTTACCCGCATTCGAGCTCATCAGCTGGATGTAGTCGAGCACAATCAAACTCAGGCCACCGTAGGTACGATGCAAGCGTCGTGCACGTGCTCGTACCTCTAGCGCGGACAAGGCCGCACTCTCGTCGATATGGATGGGTGCATCATTGAGTCGGCCAAGGGCTTGCGTCAGTCGCGCCCAATCGTCGTCCTGCAACCGTCCAGTACGCAGATCGTGTTGATTGAGCTTACCCACCGAACCCAGCATACGCATAGCGAGTTGTGCGCCACCCATTTCCATACTGAATACGGCGACTGGTAAGGGATTTTTTTTACCGATCTGGTCGAGTGCGACATTCTCGGCGATGTTGATGGAGAAAGCGGTCTTACCCATACTTGGACGGCCCGCTACGATGATGAGGTCGCCGGGCTGCAAGCCCGAGGTCATCGTGTCCAGATCGGTAAAGCCGGTCGCCGTCCCGGTCACCTCGTTGGGATTGTCGCGCGCATAGAGCGTCTCGATACGCTCGACCACTTGGGTGAGCAGGGGCGGCATCGCCATGAATCCCTGCTTGCCTTTAGAACCGGCCTCGGCAATCTCAAACACCTTGCTCTCGGCCTCATCAAGCAACTGCGCAGCATCGCGCCCGGTCGGGTTGTAAGCGCTACTGGTAATGTCGGTGCCAACCGCCACCAGCTGACGCATGATGGAGCGTTCGCGCACGATCTCGCCGTAGCGTCGCACGTTGGCAGCTGAGGGCACGTTGTGCGCCAAGCTTCCCAAGTAGGGTAAACCGCCCACCTTATCCAACTCGCCAGCGTTCTCTAACGCTTCTGCGACAGTGATGACATCCACTGGCTTGGCCATCTCGCTCAGCCGCACGATTTGACGGAACACTAGGCGATGCTCTTGACGATAGAAGTCATCCGCCGAGACTAAATCGATGATCTTGTCCAACGCGCTGGCTTCCAGCAACAGACCGCCCAGTACCGATTGCTCCGCTTCCACGGAGTGCGGCGGCATCTTGATCTGTTCTATCTGAGCGTCATCTGAATTTGAGAAGGTCTGCATGGTGTCTATGGCGGCTTAACTTTTTGCGGAGGGCATTTTAACCCGATGCGGCGATTTGATTTGGACAAATAAAATCTGCCCGCGAGAAATGCAAAAAGGACTCTTACGAGTCCTTTTTGTCTGCTGCATTAGGTGCGAACCAGCCGCACCCTCTGGATCAGTTTGCGCCAGTGATAGTGACTGTGATTTCTACAGACACGTCAGTGTGCAGTGCGATGCTTACTGGGTATTCACCTACTTGTTTCAGATGACCTGTAGGCATACGAACTTGAGACTTCTCAACTGCATGGCCTTGAGCGACCAGTGCTGCTGCGATGTCCGCGTTGGTCACAGAACCAAACAGCTTACCGTCCACGCCAGCCTTTTGTGCGATGCTAACAACCACGCCCGCAATTTTCTCACCGCGTGCTTGCGCATCGGCCAGCTTGGCCAGATCAGCCTTCAACAGCTCAGCACGACGCAGTTCAAACTCAGCCAAGCTATTCGCAGTTGCGCGCTTAGCCATACCTTGTGGGATCAGGAAGTTACGTGCGTAACCGTTCTTAACTTTAACCACGTCACCAAATTGGCCCAGGTTAATAACTTTTTCCATCAGAATAATTTGCATGTCTGAACTCCTAGTGTAAATCAGTGTATGGCAGCAAGGCCAAGAAGCGCGCGCGTTTTACCGCAGTGCTCAGTTGACGCTGGAAGCGTGTCTTGGTACCAGTGATACGGGCAGGGATCAGCTTGCCGTTTTCGGAGATGAACTCTTTCAGGATATTCACATCTTTGTAGTCGACTTCAGCGATCTTATCGACAGTGAAGCGGCAGAACTTACGACGCTTGAACAGGTTGTTGCGACTTGGGCGTTTTTTGTCATCTTTCTTTTTGTCTGGACGAGCCATGATATTTCCTTATTCCAAAATTATGTCGTTGATGTGCACGATCAGTTGTCTGCTGCGGATACTCTGTTGTGCCAAAAAGCCGCGTACCTTCACCTGCTGTCCTACCGCGAACTGCCTGACCTTGTCGGCCACTTCAGCAAAAGCCAGTGCTTGAACTTCACACTGCACTTGCCGCTGCACATTCGCTTCGATCTGCTCGGAACGGTGTCTCAAAGTCAACGCCATTCGGGCGACCCCAGCAGGGGTGTAACGCATACTTTCTATTGCAACAATCTCACCGCTGATAACTAACTGATTGCGCGCCAAAGATTAGGCAGCAGCTACTTCAGCAGCAGGCGCAGTGTTTTCGGCGATGACAGAGCGGGACTTTTCTTCCTTCATCATCGCGGACGCTTCAGTCACAGCAGCCTTGGTCTTGACGGTCAGGTGACGCAACACTGCATCATTGAAGCGGAATGCGTGTTCGAGTTCGTCCAGAGTTTCTTGGTCGCATTCGATGTTCATCAAAACATAGTGAGCCTTGTGAATCTTTTGAATAGGGTAAGCCAGTTGACGACGGCCCCAGTCTTCCAGACGGTGGATTTGGCCAGCCTTAGTGGTGACCAGTGTGCGATAGCGCTCGATCATGGCGGGCACTTGCTCGCTTTGATCAGGATGCACGATAAACACGATTTCGTAATGTCGCATTACATCTCCTTGTGGTTTATAAAGCCCCCCGCCTGCGTAGCGGTGGAGCAAGGTTGCAAGCCGACCATCGGCTCACAGGGGCGCGGATTATACCGGAAGAGACTGAACCGTCAAGGAATTATTCTGGGCACCAGAGCCAACGCCACTTGCAGCGGGCCCAACCGGGACGGGACGGTCGGCGATCAGCCCTATCGGACGGACCGGCGACACGCCCCTCTCAATCATCCTCGCGCACCTTGAACCAAGCCGCATACAGCGCGGGCAGGAATAAACAAGTGAGCAAGGTCGCCACCACCAAACCGCCCATGATGGTCACTGCCATCGGCCCCCAGAATACTTGGCGGGTGAGCGGAATCATCGCTAGGATGGCGGCGGATGCGGTCAGCACGATGGGGCGGAAGCGGCGCACCGTGGAGCTGACGATGGCCTCCCACTGCGACTTACCTTCCGCTTCATCTTGCCGAATCTGATCCACCAAGATCACCGAGTTGCGCATGATCATCCCGGCCAGCGCGATGAAACCCAAGTTAGCGACGAAACCGAACGGCACCTGAAAAATCAGCAGCGCCAACGCTACGCCGATCAGTCCCAGCGGGGCCGTGAGCAACACTATCACGGTGCGGCTGATGTTCTGCAACTGGATCATCAATAGCGTGATGACGCCGACCAACATCAGCGGCATCACCGCCTTGATCGCGTTCTCCCCCTTGGCGGACTCTTCCACACTGCCGCCGGTCTCGATGCGATAGCCGGCGGGCAGATGGGCACGGATAGCGGTGAGCTGCTCGTTGATTGCCGCAGATGCGGTGGCGGGCTGAGTGCTATCGGCCATGTCGGCACGCACGGTCAGCGTCGGCAAACGATTGCGCCGCCAGATGATGCCTTCCTCCTGCACCGCTTGTAGTTTGGCAAGCTGCGCCAAAGGCACATGACGAGCGCCGGGCAGCGGGATGTCCAACTCAGGCAGACGATTAAGCGACTGCACATCTGCCGTACCGCCGCGCCACACCACATCGATCAGTTGGTCACCCTCACGATATTGCGTCAACGCCACGCCGCCCATCCACGCTTGCAGTGCCTGCGCGACCTCCTGACTGGAAGTGCCTAACTCATGCGCCCGCGCTTGATCGACCACCATGCGCACACTCTTAATACGTTCGTTCCAATCGAAGTTCACATTTTGCAGATGTATGTCGGCACGCATCAGCGCGGCGACCTGCTCGGATACCGAACGTAGCACCGCGAGGTCTTCACCCATCACGCGGAACTGCACCGGATAGCCAGTCGGTGGGCCATTCTCCAAACGCACTACACGCACACGCAGCGGCGCAAATTCGCTGTCAGCAAACTTGGCTTCCAAACGCTGCTTCACCTCTTCGCGCTCTTTCAAGCCCTTGGTGACGAGGACGAACTGACCGAAGTTGTCCGCGAACAACTGCTGATCCAACGACAGGAAATAACGCGGTGCGCCGTTGCCGATATAGGAAGAGTAGGAGGCGATACCGTGGTCTTTCGCCAGCAATTGTTCGATGCGTTTAACTTCTGCCTCGGTCGCCTTGAGCGACGCGCCCTGCGGCAACCACACGTCCACCATCAACTCCAAGCGGCTGGCACTGGGAAAGAATTGCTTCTGTACGAACTTGCCGAACAACATCATCGACACCACGAAAATCAGCACCGTGGCGATGATGACCTTCCAGCGATGACGCAGACACCACTCCAACAGACGACGGAAGCGGCGATAGAACGGCGTGTCATAGATGTCTGCACCATGTTTCTGCGCCTGCGCGATGAGCTTCTTGGGGTCGAGCAGTTTGTAGCCCAGATAGGGCGTGAACACCACGGCCACCAACCAAGAGGTGAGCAAGGCAATGGTGACCACCGCGAAGATGGAGAAGGTGTATTCGCTGGCAGCCGATTTGGAGAAGCCCACCGGGGTGAACGCGGCGGCGGTGATGAGCGTGCCGGTCAACATCGGGAACGCCGTTGAGGTGTAAGCGTAAGTGGCGGCCTTGAACCTGTCCCAGCCCTGCTCCATCTTCACCACCATCATCTCCACCGCGATGATGGCATCGTCGACCAACAGGCCCAGTGCGATGACCAATGCCCCCAAGGAGATGCGCTGTAGATCGATGCCGAACACTTTCATCATAAAGAAGGTGATCATCAGCACCAGCGGGATGGACAACGCCACCACCGTGCCGGTGCGCCACCCCAGACTGAGAAAAGACACAGCCAGCACGATCAAAATAGCCTCGGTCAGCGAGCTCTCGAACAGATGGATGGAGCCATGCACGACTTCCGGCTGATTCGCCACCACATGCACATCCACACCGACCGGCAACAAAGTTTGCTCCTGCTGCATCGCACTTTTGAGATGCTCGCCCAGATCGATGACGTTACCGCCCTTCTCCATCACCACCCCCAGTCCGATTGCCGGCAACCCTTGCACGCGCATACGCGGACTGGGCGGATCGATCAAACCGCGTGTCACTTTGGCGATGTCGCCCAGACGCAAGTGTTGGCCATTCACCAGTAGATCTGCGGCACGTATCTGCGCCACCGTATTGAAATCACCATCGACACGCATACGGATACGGTCGCTGCCGGTTTCGATCTGCCCTGCAGGATGAACGCTGTTCTGCTTCTGCAAAGCCTCGGCGATCTGTGTAGGCGTCACGCCCAGACTGGCCAGACGCTGCGGTGCGATGTCGATATAGACCTTCTCGTCCTGCACGCCGATCAACTCGACCCGCTTCACGTCCGGCACCTGCTTCAAGTCCAGCGCGATACGTTCGGCATAGCGGCGCAAGGCGGGCAGATCGAAACCGTCTCCGGTCAAAGCGAAGATATTGATGTCGATGTCGCCGAACTCGTCATTGGGGAAAGGGCCTATCACCCCGGCGGGCAAAGTGAGCTGGATGTCGTTGAGTTTCTTGCGCACCTGATACCAGGCTTCCGGCACATCCTTCTTGGGCGTGTAGTCCTTAAGGATGACGAACACCAACGACTCGCCGGGTTTGGAGGCCGAGCGCACCACATCCACCCAGGGCGTCTCCTGCACTTTCTTCTCGATGCGCTCGGTGAGTTCGCGCTCCACCTGCTGCGCCGTCGCACCCGGCCACAGCGTGCGCACTACCATCACCTTGAAAGTGAAATCGGGATCTTCGGCGCGTCCCAGATTGAGATAGGAGATGACCCCGGCAAAGGTCAGCACCACCATCAGGTACACCACCATTTGCTGGTGGTTAAGCGACCAGGCGGAAAGATTGGGCCCCTTCATCGCACCGCGTCCGCAGCGCGCGCTTCTATCGGCTTGATCTTCTCACCTGCGTTGAGCTTATGTACCCCAGCGCTGACGATACGTTCGCCCGCCACCACACCGCTGCGTAGCACCGCGCCATCATCGCGATAAGCCGCGACCTGTACGGACCGCAAACTCACGCTGTGATCGGCTGCGACGATCCACAGCGCGGCTTGCTCACCTTGCTGGAACAACGCAGACAGCGGCACCAGCAACTCGCCATTGGCCGATACACGTGCCGCCGCTGCCAGGCGCACTTGCGCGGTCATGCCCAGCGGCGCGTCGTCCTCATCCAGCGCGACACGCGCCGCATAAGTGCGGCTGAGCGCATCGGCGGCGGGCGCGAGTTCGCGCAACTGACCGCTGCGCACTTTGCCCTCGGCCATTTCAGACCACAGCACGATCTCAGCTTTCATACCCACCTTAAGGCCGGCATAGCGACTCTCGGGTATGGCGATGGCGACCTCGCGCTCACCGTCCTGTGCCACACGCAGCACCGCTTGCCCAGCGGCCACCACTTGCCCCGCTTCGACCAAGGCGGCGGTGACGATGCCTGCTTTATCGGCGACCAGCGTGGTGTAAGCAGACTGATTCCCGGCTAGGCCGGCTTGCGCGCTGAGCGCCTTAAGCGCGGCTTCTTTACTGTCCAGCGCGGATTGACTGACAAAATTCTTGCTCAACAACACGCGATAACGTTTCACTTCAGCCAGTGCCAGCTGATATTGCGCATCCGCCGCGCCGGCCTGCAGCCCCGCATCGCCGCCATCCAAACGCGCCAACACCTGCCCGGCTGTAACGCGTGCGCCAGCATCCACCAAACGCTGCGTGACCTTGCCGCCGACACGGAAGCCCAGTGCCACCTCGTGCCGTGCGCGTATCTCGCCGCTATAGCCATCGCCACGCTCGCTCGCCGCAGCACCAAGCACTTGGGTCAGGGCGGGACGCTCGCTCACCGGCACTGGCGGCGCTTCTTTGCTGCATGCTGCAAGGCTCAGAATGAGAACGGCTGGGAGAAGTAAGGAACGCATGGCGGTCGTGGGCTGTGCTAGGGGACACGCAATGTAATTTTCAAACAGATGTTTGTCAAACGCGCCGCTGGCTGGCGCATCTGCTCAGACCCGCGCCGTGTCAGTCTCCAGTTTGGGCATGATCCATTTACGGAACAGGAATGGCGTGACCATGGTCGTGACGACTCCCATGATGACCAGCACCGAGAACAGGTGCTGACCGATAAAGCCCCGGTCGTAAGCGATGCTGGCGATGACCAGTTCCATAACACCGCGCCCGTTCAGGATGATACCGACCCCCAGTGATTCGGTTTGCGTCAGTCGTATCAGGCGGCCGCCCAGCCAGCCGGAAAATATCTTGGTGCCTATCGATACGGCCAGTACCACACACACGAACCACAGTGATTCGATGACGCCAATATTGAACTCCAAGCCCAGGTAGGCGAAGAACACCGGGGCCAGAAATCCGCCCGTGATCGAGCGCAGCGTCAGATCAAGTTCGTGGTAACGCGAGGCCAGAAAGAACTTGCGGTCTATCAGCAAGGCGCCGAAGAAAGCGCCAATCACAAAATGGAAACCCAACGCCGCACTCACTGAACCGAACACCAGAACGAACAGCAACAGGATGCCGAACAAGGCTTCGTTACCGATCAGCTCGACCAGCTTCTCGGAGAGGCGTTCGATATGCAAACCTTTTTCGATACCTTTTTGCAGTGCCCAATTGAACCCTAGGATGAAGATGCACAGCACCGTCAGCTTCCAGCTGGCGTTGAGTATCGAGAAACCAACCGCCTGTAGCGACTTCTGTTCCGGGAGGTTCAGGATGACACCAAGCGCCATCAGCGCAACGATGTCATTGAAGATCGCCGTCGCCACCGCATAACGCGCGATGTCCGAATTGAGCAGGTTGAAACTTTTCAGGATGCTGACCGTGACGGGCAGTGCGGTGATGGAAATACACAGCCCAAGGAACACGGTGCGCATGACATCCAGATCGAAGGCCACGCCCACCACCACGCCGCCTGTCAGCGGTATCACAAAACCCAAGATCGCGATCACCATGCCTTTGCCGCGTAAAGAATCGATCACATCCCTGAAATTCATTTCCAAACCGGCAGACAACACGATAAGGAACATGGCAAATTCCGCGATACCGGAGAGCGCTGCATTCGCGTCAATGAGATGCAAAAAGCTGGGGCCGAGTACCACGCCGGCCAGCATCTCGCCCACGATGGCTGGCTGTTTGTAGCGATGGAATATCTGTCCCAGCAGACGTGCCGCGACGATCAGAATGAGCAGATTGGTGAGTAATGGCATTGCGAAGTAGATCCTTTTCACTGTATGGCTGCGGCGGAACGAGCCAGTGTCGCTGCCAGCATACGCGCCGAATATTAAACTAATAGTGCGTTGCACAGCGTGCCGAAAAGCACAGGCAGGCTGCACTAAAGAGCCTCTGCCGAGGCACGCCCCCGCACTTTCGTGAGCGGCGCGGTGTGGCGATGATAGAATCGCGCCGCCATGCTCAACGACCGCGCACAACTCCTGCTCAAAACCCTAGTGGAACGCTATATCAGCGACGGCCAGCCCTTGGGCTCGCGCGCGCTGCTGCAATACTCGGGACTAGACGTGAGTCCCGCGACGATACGCAATGTGATGTCCGACCTGGAAGAGCTAGGACTGATACGCAGCCCGCACACTTCGGCGGGACGCGTCCCCACCGCGCTGGCCTACCGCCTGTTCATTGACACCATGCTGGTCACCCAACCTTTGGATTTATCACGCTTGCAGCATATGGAGCACCAGTTGCAACCAGATAACCCCTCGCGCTTGATTAGCCAAGCTTCCAACCTGCTCTCGGAACTGACCAGTTTCACCGGCGTGGTGGCAACAGCCAAGCGCAGTGCCATCACGGTGCGCCAGATCGAGTTCCTGCGTCTGGGCGAAAAGCGCGTACTGCTCATCATCGTGATGCCAGACGGCGAGGTGGAGAACCGCGTGTTGTTGATGCAACGCGACTACACGCAGGCACAGCTCAGCGAGGCCGGCAACTTCCTCAACCAGCACTACATCGGCTGTAGCTTCTCGCAGATACGCGAAAAATTGCAGGGTGAGTTGCGACAACTGCATCGCGACATGAACGCCCTGATGACCGCAGCACTGGCAGCGGGCGATGCGGCACAAGCCAAACAAAGCGACGACTACGTCATCAGTGGCGAACACAACTTGTTGCACGTCGCCGACCTATCCACCGATATGAACCAGTTGCGCGGCCTGTTCAACCTGTTCGAACAAAAGACCGAATTGTTGCAACTGCTGGAAGCCGGGCGACACGGGCAAGGCATCCATATCTTCGTCGGCAGCGAGTCCGGCCTCGCCTCACTGGAAGCCTGTAGCGTCATCACCGCGCCTTATGCCGCCGACGGCAACGTGGTGGGCACACTCGCAGTGATCGGCCCCAAACGCATGAACTACGAACGCATCGTACCCATCGTGGACATCACGGCACGCCTGCTGGGTAACGCCCTCTCGCAAAATGCGATTTGAAAATCGTGTCCACGAAAAAAACCAAAGGCACGAAAAATGACCACTGATACGATACTATTTAAGGATGAGTGTTATCAAATCCAAGGGGCGGTGTTTGAGGTTTATCGTGAGATGGGCTGTGGCTTTTTAGAGCCTGTCTACCAAGAGTGTCTTGAGAAAGAATTAACCAAACGGGGAATCCCTTGCGCAACGCATCCCGAATTAAAACTCGCTTACAAGGGAGAAAGATTGCGTCAAACCTACGTCCCCGATCTGGTATGTTTCCAATCTATCATTCTTGAACTGAAGGCACTTTCTGCCACCAACGGCGCACACCAAGCTCAGGTGTTGAACTACCTCAAAGCAACTGGAATGCGCTTGGGATTGCTAATCAATTTCGGTTGCCATCCCAAAGCAACGATTCAGCGAATAGTATTGTGAACACCTTTATTTTCGTGCCTTTTATGTTTTTCATGGACTCGCTTTTAACTACTATGACCTATCAAATCGATCACTCTTCTACCCACGGCATACCGGAAAAAATCGTCTTCGGTTGCCGTGTCAACGCAACTATTCAGTAACATCAGTGTTGTGAACATCTTTATTTTCGTGCCTTTTGTGTTTTTCGTGGACTCGCTTTTAACTACTACACTATGACCTATCAAATCGAACCCTCCTACACCCATGGCACACCAGAGAGGACCGCTATTCTGCTGGTCAACCTTGGCACGCCCGACGCACCCACCGCATCCGCAGTGCGCCCCTACCTCAAAGAATTTTTGAGCGACCCGCGCGTGGTGGAAATCCCTAAAGCCATCTGGTGGCTGATCTTGAATGGCATCATCCTCAACATCCGCCCCAAAAAATCCGCTGCTAAATACGCCACAGTGTGGCTGCCCGAAGGCTCGCCCTTACGCATCTACACCCAGCGACAAGCGCACTTGCTGGAAGGCCATCTCAGCCAACGCACATCAGCACCGTTCGTGGTGGACTACGCGATGAGCTACGGTAATCCCTCCATCGCCAGCGTGATGCAAAAACTCAAGGCACAAAATTGCACGCGCATTTTGATCGTGCCCATGTATCCGCAATATGCTGCCAGTGCCACCGCCACCGTGTTCGACCGCGTGTTTGCACAAGTGCAAAAAATGCGCAACACCCCCGCCATCCGCACCATCAAGCACTTTCACGATGACGCGGGCTACATCAAGGCACTGGCCAACAGCATCAATGAATATTGGATGAAACATGGCCGCCCTGAAAAGCTGGTGATGAGCTTCCACGGCGTACCGCAATACACCCTGGAAAAAGGCGACCCCTACCACTGCGAATGCCACAAGACCGGCCGCCTGTTGGCGCAGGAACTGGGCTTGAGCAAAGCACAATATGTGGTCAGCTTCCAATCACGCTTCGGTAAGGCCGAATGGATCAAGCCCTACACCACTGCCACCCTGCTGGAACTCGGCAAACAAAAGACCAAACGCGTGGATGTGGTCTGCCCCGGTTTCGTCGCAGACTGTCTGGAGACGCTGGAAGAAATCGCGCAGGAAGGCAAAGAAGATTTCCAACACGCCGGCGGCGGCGAATATCACTACATCCCCTGCCTCAACGACCGCAACGACTGGATGGTGGCGCTGACCGACCTGGTGATGGAGAACCTGCACGGCTGGCTCAAACAACCCAACGCGGCGGAACTGGAGCAAAGCCGCTTGCGCGCGCTGGCGATGGGAGCGAAGCGATAAACTTCACGCAATAAGAACAAAGCAAGTAGCGCACCGTTGGTTTAACACTGGGTGCGCTCAATTCGAGTCTGGGTGAGCTAACCTAATTTGCACCGCGCACTAAAGTGGTTACGTTGCGCTAATGAATTTTTGCAAACCGCACAATCTCATCATTGTGTGTAGTCGGGACAATCTGTACGCCTCTGGCAGTGAGTTGAGTGGTGATTTCCTGGTACATGGCAAACCGCTCACCGGTTGTTTCCGCAGGCTCTTGTACGGCAAACAGCACCTCACCTGGCAACTGCTTTAAGGCTTGCAATTTGGTAATCTTCCCCAGCCAAGCCCAGCCGTGATCGTAGATTTGAACAGGGTCTTCATGGGCTAAATGCAAGGGTTTAATTACCTTCACGGGCTGCTCATTTTCCATGTGTACGAAGGGAAATTTAGCGTGATACTCCGCCGTGTTGCCCAGCGTTTCTGGACGAAATAACTTATCCAGCTTAGCATCCGTCAGCACCCTGCGCACATCTTTTTCCAGCAATTGCTCCTGATAAGCCTTTGTCGCAAAGTTGCGTGCTACGTAATGGCCGAATAATTCTTCAAACTGCTGCACAGGGTCTTCGGCAAGCACGACGCGCACACCATCAAAGCGCATCAAAGCCTCGCGCGGGCGCGTCAGTTCACCAAACAGATGGCGAGCCAGTTCGACATCTATCGCCCCATCCTGACGCACTTCCAGCCATTGGCGGATGCGTTTCAATTCCAGCTTGAAATCCGTTGCGGCGCGGCGATAAATTCCTGCATCCAACTCTTCAAAAAAGGCCGTGATGCGGCGGATGCGGGTTAATAATTTGAACTCGAAGAATCCGGTATCCGGGCACAACATAACGATGCCCACATTGGCAAATTCGCCAGTTTCCAAATAGGGAAGAAAGCGGACGATAGCGTATTGGCAGGCAAATTTTTTCATCACACTACCCTCCAAAAATCGTTCGTTAAATATCGGCTGAGAATGCTGCGCGCCGCGTTGTAGTCAAGGCTGGTGGGTACACCGTCGTCTATCATCCACCACTCGGAAGGAACATTATCGCAAGCCGATTCAAATTCGGCAAACGCAGCCGCCAAGCGGTCACAGTAACTCTCGCACTCCACCCAGTCATTCAACACATTGATGAAATCGGCATGAAAGATATGTGATTGCGCAAAAAGCTGCGCATTGAAATCAACATCAAACGCCTGATTATGATCAATCACCGCCAGACGTGAATGCAGCGCATCCCAAAGCAGATTGGGATTGCCGCCTTTTTCGCTCAACGTGCGGTCGGCGTTGTGCAACCACCAATCGAACACCACCACATCTTTGCGTACCTGCGTATTCACTTGCGGGATATGCGAAATGGAAAACTCCTGCACATGCGGCACCGCTTTAGAGCCGAAGGCCAATCCTGCGCCCAACTCATTTGCATCGTTTCCACCGTACCACTTAACCAACTCTTGCGGCACTTCCACGATTGCCAAGTCAGCCACAGGCAAACCGAAGGCGCGAGCCAGCGTGCCGCCCACATATTCCGCGATCAAACTACGCTTGCCTGCGCCATGCCCTTTTACAAAATAAATTTGCCCATCTTCGCCGCGACATTTGAACGGCCTAGTGATGCCCTGAGTCGAGCGACCAAGAATTTCAATAATCTGAATAGCCACCGTCACCTCGTCAAATTATGTGCCGTCTGAACACAGTCAAGCGTCCGTCATAATATCCAGCTTCGGTAAACCCTTGACGATCTTCATCGTCTCCAGGCTCACCGTCACCACGCGCATAAACAGTTCCAGCGGGTAGCGCGGGTTGTTCATGGTGTCACAGGCCCAGTCGTTGGCGTCGTTGACGATGCCGCTGTCTTTATCGGTCTTGACGCATTGACGCTCCACCACCCAGTCCAGCGCGGGCTTGCCGTTCACGATGTAGTCGTAGGCTGCCAGCGGGATGCCGGTCAGGGTGATTTTGTCGTTGTAGTGCAGCGTGGTGAGGTCTTTGTCCTTGCCCTTTTTGCCGTACTTCATTTTTTCCACGCGGTAGTCGGCTGCGCCAAGACCGGACGAAGTCCGAGCGTCTGGCGGCGTACCCCTTGCGGGTGCATCAGGTAGGTCGGGTTTTAACCCGACCTGTCGGGATGAATCCCGACCTACGATTTCAACGTTGAGCGGATACATTTCCACCTGCTCGTAATTCACATGCAGCCCGGCCAAATCACGCCCCGCTTGGGAAAATGCCCAGAAGCCGGCGGCGGTTTTCACACGGGGGATGCGCGGTAACTCTTTAGCCAGATTGTCAGCATATTTCTCGCGGTAGTCCGGCGAATGCAGCAGGCCATAGATGTAATAGAACACATCCTCCTTACTGATCTTCTCGCCGGGATAGGCGGATTGGAAATGCGCCAGCCCTTCGTCGGTAATGGAATCGCGGCGTTTACGCTCGGGCGTGCTGGTGGTGGCAAACAGGTCATTTTGTTCGCTGCTCACTTCGGGTTCATCGTAAAGGTAGAGAGGGAAACATTGAGTGCCTCCATCACCAATAAACTTAAACCCTGGAACCACCCGAACCATCAACGAACTAAAAGCAATTGTCCCTCCGCTCGCGGACGTACAAATCACTCGATTATCCGCCTTGGAGTCAGGGAAAATGCGAGGCATCTGACTCACACGGTGGTTCAAATGCTCGTTGTAGTAAAGCTATTGTTTTGTAAATGGGCGAGTCAGGCTTGAAGCAAGATAAGTATCGTTATACGTAAAGGTACGACTTCGAATTAACTCATCCTTTAGGCTGCTACTCCAACTTATTTGCAAAGCATCTGTGTTTATGAAGTCGTCTAATAACTTGACTCGATCCTTCCGACTTACCCCACTGTATGCATTGTTAAATCGGGTTACTTCCAAATTATAGAACGCAATCATGCGTCTCATATTGGTAGCAACGGCTGCATTAGACGAGTTATAGCACCACGCGTCTCGGGCTGTCAGAACTCCTTGCGAAAAGCTATCAAACAGCTTGAGAGCATCCCCCTTCTTGTCGCCCAGTACGATATGCTTGCCGAAGCCGTCATCACGTTGTTTTAACCAATCTCCGTGTGCATCAGGCGTAATGGTCTGCCATTCATCTGCTTCGCTAATTCCGGCGATGCTGGAAAAGCTGCTGATTTTCTCCAGCTTCTCGGCTTGGCTAAGATAGTCGCCAATGTCGTGGAAATAAATCTGACCGTGCTGTCCAGCATTCGGATTTTTGACCAGCAAAGAAATGGCGATGGGGGCACGACTGCCGCTACCAAAAATTTTGCCACCTTCCTTGCGCGATAGTTCGCCAGAAGTGCGTTGATTGCCTCGCAGATGGAAAACATAGATGTTGGAAAACTCCTCGACCAGTGCCTTGCGCAGGCCGTCGGCTGAGCCCGACTCTAAAAATCCGGCATTCGTTACATAACCGATTACACCGCTATTACCCACGCGGTCACTTGCCCAACGAATAGCTCGGATATAGCTATCGTAAAGCCCCTTGGTAGTAGTTGCCTTGGAGTGTTCTGCGTAGGTGGACCGGATGCGCTCGTCCAAATAGGGATAGGCCACATTGTCGTTGTTATCGTTCTCGCTTTTCTGCCCAACGGAATAAGGTGGATTCCCCATAATCACCCGAATATCCAGCTTCTTTTGCCGCTTGCGCCGTGCACTGTTCTGCACTAGCAGCGCATCCACCAAATCCTCTTTCTCATAAAGTTGGAAGGTGTCAGTGAGACAGATGCCCTCGAACGGCTGGTAGTCCAACCTGTCCGTTCGGGCTGAGCTTGTCGAAGCCTTGCTCACATCTTGCCCTTCGACAAGCTCAGGGCGAGCGGCATGAGTGTTGATGATGTCGTGATAAACCGATTCGATGTTGATGGCGGCGATGTAGTAGGCCAGCAGCACGATCTCGTTGGCGTGAATTTCGTTCTGGTATTTATAGGGCAACTGTTCCGGCGTTATCAGGCCGCTTTGCAGCAGACGGGTGATGAAGGTGCCGGTTCCGGTGAAGGGGTCGAGGATATGCACACCCTTGCTGCCCAGCGTCTGGCCGAATTCGGTTTGCAGGATGTGGTTGACGCTGTGGATGATGAAGTCCACTACTTCCACGGGCGTATAGACGATACCCAGCCGTTCCGTCATCTTGGGGAAGGCGTTGCGGAAAAATTTGTCGTACAGCTCCACCACGATCTTCTGTTTGCCGGTGGCGTTCTCGATACCCTCGGCGCGCAGCTTCACGCTGGCGTAGAAGGATTGCAGGGTGTTGGCTTCTTTATCTAGGTGGTGTTCTTGCAGCACGTCCAGCACGGCTTGCATGGCCTGCGACATGGGGTTGTGCTGGGCGAAGCTGTAGCCTTCAAACAGCGCATCAAACACTGGCTTGGTAATGAGGTGCTGGGCCAGCATTTCGATGATCTCGCCGTCAGTGATGCTGTCGTTCAGGTCGTCGCGCAGCTCGTGGGCAAAGGCGGCGAAGGCGGCCTGCTCTTTGGTATTGGCGGGGTGCTCCACGATGGTGGTGATGCGTGTGATGTGGGTGCGGGCGATTTTGGCGATGTCGTTAGCCCAGTCTTCCCAGTGGTGGCGGTTGCCGCATTTCTGCACGACTTTGGCGTAGATGGCGCGCTCGATTTCGCCGATTTGAAACTCGATCTCGGTTTGCGGTGTTACGTTGTAAGTGGCGTTGGTTTGCCCGATGCCGTAGCTGTTTTTGCCGGTGGATTTTTTCTGTTCAGCTGGTGAGGTCGTCGGCTTTCTGTCGATGCGATCTGTGATGGCGATGACTTCCATCTTGCTGATGTCGCGCCCGATTAAATCCAGTTTGTTGACCATCGCATCAAAGCGATCATCGTGCGAGCGCAAGGCTTGCAGCACCTGCCACACCACGGCATAGGTCTTGTTGTCGTTAAGTGCCTCGTGCGCTTCCATGCCATCGGGGATGACCACGGGCAAGATGACGTAGCCGCGCTTTTTGCCCGGCGCGTTGCGCATCACACGACCAACCGACTGCACCACGTCCACTTGGGAGTTGCGCGGCGTGAGGAACAGCACGGCATCCAGAGCGGGCACATCCACGCCTTCGGACAAACAACGCACGTTGCTCAAAATGCGGCAAGTGTCGTCCGGCGTAGCGGCTTTGAGCCAGTCCAGCTTGGCTTCTTTTTGGCTGGCGTTCATGCCGCCGTCAACGTGATCGGCTTCGCAGGTGAGTTTGAACGCGGGTGCGCTCATTTCAAATTCTTGTTCCTGATAAGTTTCAACTACGGTCTGGAACATGCCCGCGATATTTCTTGAACTCACCTTGTGTGTGGCGAATTTACGTGCGCTATCTTTGGGTGCTTCGATGACTTGGCAAAACGCCACAGCGCGGCGCATGGGGGCGAGATCGCCGTGCAAATCTTCTTGCGTATCCTGCTTGGAAAGGGCTTTCCAGCAGCCGATAATTTTTGCGGCATCATCCACTTTGAGCTGGTTGTTTTCATCGGCAAGCAGCGATTGCAAACGGCTGCTGATATGTTTGGCATCCACTGCCAAAACGATGACTTTGTAATCCACCAGTAAACCGCGTTTGACGGCTTCCGAAAAACTGATGACGTACAGCTCTTTGCCATACAAGGCTTCATCATCCATCGAACACAATGCCACGTTGTCCTTTTCCGCAGTGGCTTTCGCGCTGTCGCCATAGATGCGTGGCGTGGCGGTCATGTACAGGCGTTTGGCGGCGCGGATGAAATCGGCATCGTGAACTTTGACGAAATTGCTTTCGTCGGCATCATCAAAAGTCGCGCCGGTGGTGCGGTGGGCTTCATCGCAAATAATTAAATCAAAATCCGCCAGCGAAAAATCTTTCTGCGCCTGGCTAATCACCTGTATCGAGTGGTAGGTGGAAAACACCACGCTCATGTGCTGGCTGTCGTGGCGCTTGGCTATTTCAGCCGCCAGCCGTGCCGGTTCGGTGGTGGCTGGGTAACGCAGTTCATGGGTGAAGGTTTGAACGATGTCATCGTCCTTCTTGCGCTTCTTGCCCACATCGCTGTCGGAACAAACCGCGAAGCTGTGCAGCGGAATCGCGCTCTCCTGTGTCCACTCGGTGAGCGTTTGCGACAACAGCGACAAGCTCGGCACGAGGAACAACACGCGTTTGTCTGTCCCTGCAAGAGTTTCGGCAATCTTCAGGCTGGTGAAGGTTTTACCCGTGCCACAAGCCATGATGAGCTTGCCACGTGCAGCGGTTTGCAAACCGATCTGTACGGCAGTGAGCGCGGTTTTTTGATGGTCGCGCAGTTGTTTTTTGGCTTTCAGTTTGGGCGCGTGTTTGGGCAGGTAACTTGCCCAGTCGATCTGGCTGTTTTCCAAGTCATGCAAATCAATTTTGCTGACGGGCGGTTGTTGATTTTGTAGCGCGTCGCTGGCGTGTTCGCTCCAGTTGTCGGTGGTGACAATAATGAGACGATGCGTAAACGGCTTCTTGCCGGAAGCGGTGAAAAAACTGTCTATATCATTTTTTTGCACACGATAGTCCGGCGCATAGAACTTGCACTGGATAGCGTGATATTCGCCGGTGCTGGTTTGGGCTACGAGGTCTATCCCGGTGTCACGGGCATCCAGCCCTTGTTGCTTTGCCCAATCTGCATACGTCCAGACGTTGCTGTACAGGTCACGGTAGGTGGCCTCGTTGCGCAGGTAGCAGAGAATCAGCTCTTCAAAGTAAGTGCCCTTTTCACGCTCGGTGGCGGCGGCTTGACGGTAAGAATCGAGCAGCTTTTGCAATGAAGTCATATTTCGTGGACGGTGGCATTTTCGGAGAACGGCATCATACTTAACTTCGCCACTCCATACAGCAATGGCGACGTGCAAAACTCACTTGATAGCGGGTCGGCATAATAAGATAGCGCAAGTAGAGTCAGACTGAGGTGACTCTACTTAATGCAAAGAACTCGTGGACAAGTCTTGCACGCCTGCATTATTTGAGGAGATGCCGCCGCTAAGATCAAGGCTAAAGTTGATGTGGCGATGAGAAAGTTGAAGATGTGAGATAGGAAGACACACCGAAGCCACGCAATGCATGGCTTTTTATTGAGTGAAATGTACGTAATTGAGTATCTAGAAATTCACCATTTGAGAATTTCTAGATACTGTTTTTAGCAGGCCATGATGCGAAAGTCAGTGACCTTCACAACGGGTCTGACTTGGTTGTTTTCGCGCCTCATCTCGACGAAGCCATAGCCTGACATGGTTTTCAGTGTGCGAGATAGATTGCTCGGCTTGCGTCCCGTCATCTCGGCCAGCGATGAGATAGATTTTGGTTGTGCATCCTTAATGACGTGCAGCAGTGCGCGATTGTCATCACTTAACACCTCGGCTGCCGACTTCATCGAGGTAAACCAGATTTTGGGTTCCCCTGACTTTGGTTTGTACTCGCCCTTTGCGATTGCGTACATGCGTGCGCGAATCTGTTCTTGCGGCATGATGCCAACGGTTATGCTTTTCATGGTTTAACTTCCTTCAACACTTGGTCGACATCCGAAAAAAAATCTTGTAGTAGTTGGTATGCGTCTTTGAATTCGTAAGGCATGCCTGTATCCGATATATGTCGGTGTTTATGATCGTATGGCATAACCTGTCCGGCATATTTGTATCTGCTGAGCGGCTTTACGGCGTGCGCGTTGTCATAGCCCATGACGCGCTTCCCGCTTTGCTCATGCAGTGTCAAAGCATATCGAATGCCATGCGGAACAAGATTGGTTGGCTCGACGCACCAAGCATGAACCTCTACCCAGTAGCCGTAATCCTGTTGAATGATATTGCCATTCAATTCAAGCAGTGTCTCAATTCCAGAATCACTATTCATACCGAAGTATATCATCGGATGATAATCTTGCCAGCTTTCTGGCTAAATCCTCCACACGAGGTGATGGCGATTTCAAGCTCCCAGTGCAACTCGGGACACTGACTTACCCCTCCGTCCCTCGCTTAAAGCTTGAAGAAATGCTCGCGGTAGTGCTTCAGTTCTTCGATGGACTCGTAGATGTCTGCCAGCGCTTCATGTTTGCCGTGCTTCTTCACGCCTTTGGCCATGTCGGGCTTCCAGCGTTTTGCCAGTTCCTTGATGGTGGAGACATCGAGATTGCGGTAATGGAAATAGTCCTCGAACTGCGGCATCCAGCGCGCCAGGAAACGGCGGTCCTGGCAGATCGAGTTGCCGCACATCGGCGAGGTGCGCGTCGGCACGTACTCTTTCATAAACGCCACCATCTGCGCTTCGACATCGGCCTCGGTGAGTGTGGAAGCCTTAACCCTGTCAATCAGGCCGGACTTGCCATGGGTGGATTTGTTCCAGTTGTCCATCGCGTCCAGCACGCTGTCGGGCTGGTGCACCACCAGCACCGGCGCTTCGGCGATGGTTTCCAGATTGCTGTCGGTGATGACGATTGCCGCCTCGATGATGCGGTCGGTGTCGGGATTGAGCCCGGTCATTTCCAGGTCTATCCAGATAAGATGGTTTTGATTTTGTGCCATAATTCGCGCGCCTTAATGATTAACATGTCATACAAGATTTTTCGGCGCGCATTGTAACGCGCCTTATCGCAAACCCTCCAAGCTATCGCCATGACCGCCACGCAATTCACGTTGATTTTTATCGCCGCCCTCGTCCTGTCCACACTCACCAAGCTGTGGCTGGCACGCCGCCACCTGACCCATATCGCGGCGCACCGCGCTGTCGTGCCGGATGCCTTCAGCACCAAGATCACCTTGGACGACCACCAGAAAGCCGCTGACTACACCAGCGCCAAGACACGTTTTTCGATGTGGGCACTGCTGTTCGATGCGCTGGTATTGCTAGGCTTCACGCTGGGCGGCGGGATACAGGCGGTCGCCACACTGTGCGACGGCTGGTTCAGCAGCCCGCTCACACAAGGTATGGCCACGCTGATGGCGGTGCTGCTGTTGAATTCGCTACTGGAAGCGCCCTTCAACTGGTATCGCACCTTCGTCATCGAAGCGCGCTACGGCTTCAACAAAATGACGCTCAAGCTGTATGTGCTAGACGCGCTCAAAGGCATGCTGGTCGGTGCCCTCCTCGGCCTGCCGCTGCTGGCCGGCGTGTTGTGGCTGATGGGGCGCATGGGCGAATATTGGTGGCTGTACGTGTGGGCGGTATGGGTGAGCTTCAACCTGCTCATCTTGTTCATCTACCCGACTTTCATCGCACCGCTGTTCAACAAGTTCTCACCACTGCAAGACGAGGCCATGCGCATGCGCATCAATGCCTTGCTGGCGCGTTGCGGTTTCACTAGCAGCGGCTTGTTCGTGATGGACGGCAGCAAACGCAGCGCGCACGGCAACGCGTATTTCACCGGCTTCGGCAAGAGTAAGCGCATCGTGTTCTTCGACACGCTGCTGGAACGCCTGAACCTCAGCGAGGTCGAGGCGGTGCTGGCGCACGAGCTCGGCCACTTCAAGCATCGCCACGTGCTCAAACGCATCGTCAGCACCTTCGCCATGAGTCTGGCGCTCCTCTGGCTGCTCGCGGTGTTGATGAAAAACGCCTGGTTCTATCAGGGGCTGGGGGTCAACTCGCAATCCACGGCGATCGCACTGCTATTGTTCTTTATGGCGCTGCCGGTGTTCAGCTTCCTGCTCAGTCCGCTGCTGTCGGCCTATTCGCGCAAGCATGAGTTCGAGGCCGATGCCTATGCCGCACAGCAAACCGATGCACAAGATCTGGTCAACGCGCTGGTGAAGCTGTATCAGGACAACGCCGCAACGCTGACCCCCGATCCGCTCTATTCACGCTTCTACGACTCGCATCCCCCCGCAGCCGTGCGCATCGCACACCTGCAAGCCCTTTAGGAGTAAGCCATGAAACTGATCGCCCTGTTGCTCTCGCTGTCCTGCGCCACCTCTGCCTACGCCTTCCCGGACGGCGATGCGAAGGCCGGACAGCGTTTGTTCGAGCAATTTCAATGCAACACTTGCCATATCAATATGTATGGCGGAGACGGCAGCGCGATCTTCACGTGCCCCAACAGCAAAGTACATAATGCGGACGAGCTGATCGCGCAGATCGGACGTTGCGGCGGCAATGTCGACAAGGCGTTCTCGGCGCGGGAAAAGCAAGACATCGCGGCTTATCTCAACCGCTACTATCACCTGAAGTGAGGCTCTCTATGCAAACCAGCGACCTGACACAAATGAGTTGCAAGGGCTGTACCGGAGACATGCCCGCCCTGAAACAGCCCGAGATCGACAAGCTGATGCAACAGCTGAACGGCTGGCAGCAATATGACCGCCTGATCCGCAAGACCTACCGCTTCAAGGACTATTACCAGACCATGGCCTTCGTCAACGCGGTGGCTTGGCTGTCACACCGCGAAGACCATCATCCCGAGCTGAGTGTGAGCTACAGGGAGTGCCAAGTGGAATACACCACCCACATCATCCACGGCCTGTCTGAGAACGATTTCATCTGCGCGGCGAAGGTCGAAGCACTGTTGCAATCTTGAGTACCCCGCTAAACGCACAGATCGTCGCCGCCTTCGGCCGCCAATATCTGGCCAAACTTCCCGACGGCGAAATGCTGACCTGTTTAACACGGGGTAAAAAAAGCGATGTGGTGTGCGGTGACCATGTCGAGTTGCAGCGCACTGGCGATGCCTCTAGCGGATTGAGTGTGGGCGCATTGAACATCGGGCAAGCGGTCATAGACAAAGTCGCGCCGCGCACCTCTTTGCTGTTCCGCAGCGATGCTTTCAAACAAAAACTCATCGCCGCCAACGTCACACAGATCGTCATCGTGGTAGCGACCGAGCCCAGCTTCAGCGACGAGTTGTTGGCGCGTTGTCTGGTCGCCGCCTACGACCAGAATCTGGCCGTGCTTATCGTATTGAACAAGTGCGACCTGGGTGCAGATGTGGCACGCGCACAACTGGCCAACTACCGCGCCATCGGTTATCACGTCTTGGAGTTGTCAGCATTGGCAGATGTGTCGGTCTTGCGCGACCTATTGGACGGCCATGTCAGCGTGCTGGTGGGGCAATCCGGCATGGGTAAATCCACGCTAATTAACGCGCTGCTGCCCGATGCGCAAGCCGCCACGCGCGAGATTTCCACCGTGCTGGACTCGGGCAAGCACACCACCACCCATGCCAAACTGTATCGCTTGAACGAACGTAGCAGCGTCATCGATTGCCCCGGTGTGCAAGCTTTCGGTCTGCATCACCTGAGCTTCGGCGCAATCGAGCAAGGCTTCACCGAGTTCTCGCCGTATCTGGGTAAATGCCGCTTCAGAGATTGCCATCACGCCAACGAGCCAGACTGCGCGCTACGTACAGCGGTAAGTCAAGGTGAGATCGATGCGCGACGCTTGGAGTTGTTCTTGCAGATCGTGGCAAATAAAGCATAGGCGGCGGAATACAGTTAAGCGCGGTGCACTGGTTTGCGCTGACTCCTATTCCCTCATCAGCTTCTTCCATCCCGCCAGCCCCAATTTTTCCATGGTGGCAATATTCCTCTCGGGAATCAGGTCGGCATCCGGGAAAGCCTCGACGGCCTTGTCCACGCTGGCTTCGCGCAACAGATGCAGGGTCGGATAAGGCGCGCGGTTGGTGTAGTTCTCGATGTCATCCGGGTGTGTGCCGGCGAACTGGTAGTGCGGATGCAAGGTGGCGACCTGGAAGGCATCCTCAAATTCGGGTTCAGCTACGGCCATGTCCACCGTATCGAAAAAATCATTGAAGTCGAGGAAGTCGTTGAACACGTAGGGATGGATGAGCAGGGTGGTATCGATCTTTTCTGCATCCGTGTCCTGCAACAAGCGCAGCTCCGTCAACAATTCTTCCAATAAGGTTTCCGGGGTGGCGGCGGTGCTGACCACATAACGTATCTGCTGCTTCACATGCACAGATTTGGCGAACGGGCACAGATTCAAACCGATCACGGCTTTCTCTAACCAGCGTTGAGTTTCTGCAATGATCGTTGCTGGATTTTGAGCTTCCATTTAGGACTTCCTTGGCGTGGATTTTAGTGGCGCGGCACTGTATCAAAACGGTAACAGCGGTGCTTTATTCTGATAGAACTTCGAGTCCGTGATAATATCAACCTTATCAACAACATTACTTTATATCTTTAGGGAACAACATGGCTACAACGACCAAAAAAGCGACGACTGCAACTACTGACAAGAAACCTGCTGCCAAGAAAGTCGCCACTACAACCACCGCTAAAAAGACTGTAGCTGCGGCACCTGCCGAAAAGGCCACCGTTAAAAAAGTGGCTGCAAAAACGACCGCCAAAGCTGCTGCGCCTGCTGCCGAAAAAGTCGCGACCAAGGCTGCGCCTAAAGTGGCTACCAAGAAGCCCACAGCCCAATCCAAAACCACCCAAGCGAGCCCTGAGCAGCGTTACCGGATGGTTGCGGATGCGGCTTATTTCCTCGCGGAGCGCCGTGGTTTCGCTGGCGGTTACGAGATGCAGGACTGGATTTCCGCCGAGTTTGAGATTGATGCCAAGCTCAACGCTTAAGCTTTAATCCAAGCACCATAAAAAACGCCGGAATCATCCGGCGTTTTTTATTAGCACGGCAATGGCGGCTCATCCATCAAGGCAATCTGCTCACGCAATTCCAAGATACGGTCCTGCCAATAGCGCTGTGTGTCGAACCAAGGAAATGCGGCTTTAAATGCAGCATCGTCCCAACGTCGTGCGATCCACGCTGAGTAATGAATCAGGCGCAAAGTACGCAACGCTTCCAGCAGATACATCTCACGCGGGTCGAAGTCATAAAAGTCTTCATAACCTATTAGCAGGTCGGTGAACTGCCGTGTCTGTTCGGCTCGATCACCGGACAGCAACATCCACAGATCTTGTAACGCTGGCCCCATACGACTGTCGTCAAAATCAACAAAATGCGGTCCTTGTTCGGTCCACAACACATTGCCTACATGACAATCGCCATGCAGACGCAAGGTGCGCACCGTACCAGCACGGTCAAAGCAGCGCTGCACCTCATCTAAGGCGTGAGCCACCACCCCGCTATATACCTCGCGCAATTCAAGCGGAATGAAATCATGCGTCAGCAGAAACGAACTGGGCTCGATACCGAAGCTGTCGATATTCAACGTGGGGCGGTGCTTATAGGGTTGCAGCGCGCCGACCGCGTGGATGCGCGCGATGAAACGTCCCATCCATTGCAGCGTCTCGGGCCTATCCAACTCGGGTGCGCGTCCGCCCTGCTTGGGAAACAAAGCAAAGCGATAACCATGGTGCGCATGTAGCGTGCTGCCATTGAGTTGCAACGGGGCAATCACCGGTATCTCGCGCTCCGCCAGCAGGGCCGTGTAACGGTGCTCTTCGAGTATCGCCTCGTCTGACCAACGCGCCGCACGGTAAAACTTAGCGACTAAGGGGACACCGTCTTCTATGCCGACTTGAAAGACACGGTTCTCATAGCTATTCAGCGTGAGCAGACGGCCATCGCTGCGTAAGCCTATGCTTTCAAGCGCAGTGAGAACCGCGTCGGGATCTAATTCTGAGTAGGAGGCATTTTGCATGGGCAGCATTGTACGCAGTGCCACCCACTTAACCCATCAGATTCGCCAAACTAAACATCAGTAATACGATCATCCACATCACGATGGAACGCCATACCAGACTCACAGCGCTCTGCATTACTTCAGGGTCAGCATCCTCGCCTAGCCCCAGCTCGGGTCTGTGCAATACCTGCCCATCTTGCGCAAGGTCCATGCCCAAGCGTACTCCCAAGGAGCCGGCGGCACTCGCCAATACGATGCCCTCATCTCGATCTGGCCAGTGTTGCGCCTGGCTGCGCCAGCAATACAGGGTGTCCTCGAAATTGCCCACGATGGCATAAGTGATCGCCGAGAGGCGCGTCGGCAGCCAATCCATGACTGTTGCCGCTTGTCGTGCAAAATCACTAAAGCGATCTGCACCATGCTCATCATGCCAACTCGCACTCAGATGATGCGCCAGTCTGTACAACAATGCGCCCGCCGCACCGGCTAGTCCCAACATGCTGAACAACACGAACCATACCATCACGCCGAACACCGTGCGTTGAGCGGCCAACAAACCCTGCTCTATCGTCAACCGTGCGACCTGCTCGGCATTTAGTTCGTGTACTGAAACACTGCGCCACACTGCCAACAAACGGCGCGCCTCCTCTAATTTGTCCTCACGCAACGCCTGTTGAATGGCGCTGTACTGATCGCTACCGCGACGCAACCCCATCACGAGATACAAGCCTACAACATTGAGTAGCCAAGCCAACAGCGGATGAATCTCGTGCAACATCCAGTAGAGCAGCGACACCAACAACAGCACTGGCAACACCGCCAAAAACCATGCGATCTTGCCGTGCTGGTGCTGACCCGCATTAAAATTCTTTGGGAAGAAATGCAAATAACTTGCTAACCAAGCAGACCAGCGTCCACGCATAACATAAGGATGGAATTGCTCCAAGGACAAGGCGGCGATCAAGGCAAGCAAACTCATGGCATCAATCTAGTTGAAAAAACTGCGGCAGCTAACATGGCATAGTCACTCTACAGCCGACACCAGCTGCCATAACGAAGTGGTCTCAGCAGCGCGCGCCAGATGCAAGGGGTCAGCGCGATCAGATACTTTGGGATGATGTGGTTTGATATCCGTTTTATCAACGACACGCAAACCCGCAGCAGCAATCCAACCTAGCAACTCATCACGGCTACGCAACCCCAAATGCTCGGCGATATCAGACAGAATCAACCAGGCAATGCCATGCTCGGTCAGATGATCCTTCAGACCTTGCAGATAGCCGCGCAGCATGCGGCTGTTCGGATCGTAAATCGCGTATTCGATGGGTGAACTGGGGCGCGCCGGTATCCAGGGTGGATTGCAGACGATGAGCGGCGCACGGCCTGCCGGGAACAGGTCAGCTGGTCTCACCTCGACCTGCGCGTCATATCCCAAACGTTGCAGATTCTGTCTCGCACAATCCAGCGCGCGACTGTCTTGATCGGTGGCGATAACACGCTGCACGCCGCGCTTGGCCAACACTGCCGCCAGCACCCCAGTTCCCGTGCCTATATCAAAAGCCAGCTGCGTAGTGGGTAACGGAGCATGCGCAAGCAACGCCAAATATTCGCCACGCACTGGTGAATACACTCCGTAATGCGGATAGATCGAAGCATCATCCAGAGCGGCGATCTGCACGCCTTTTTTGCGCCACTCATGCGCACCGATCAGCCCCGACAGCTCACGTAATGAAACCAGCGATGCCATGTCGCTCTCGCCGTACACCTCATGGCAAGCCTGCGCCACTTCCGGTGCGCGCCGTAGCGGAATGCTGTAGTCAGCCGCCAAAGGAATCAGGATGGTGCCCAGCACGCGCGCACGCAGCGATTGTGCCTGCCGATGCAGATTGAACGCCTCGCTAGGCACAGCCGAAGTCTTGCGTGGCTTGCGGTCTGCGCGGCGTGACATCGCTAGCAATAACTGGCGGGCATTCTGGAAGTCACCGCGCCATAGGAAGTACGTCCCTTCGCAGGCCAGACGATAGGCCTCGTCGGCCTTAAGCGTGTCATCCGCAACCACAACCTTCTTCGGCGCAGCGACACCTTGCTCAGAACGCCAGCGCGCCGCGCAAGGTCTGCCAGCTTCGGTCCAGCTCAACATAGGGTAGTCATTCATGGGACGGGATTCCGAGTAAGGTGCGATTGAATAGTGCAAGACCACGTGGCGCGATTGCCACCCGTCTATCTAACTTGCCAGCGGCGCATACCCCAGTCGCGGCGTTGCCGCGCATCGAAGTAGCTCCAAGCGAGGATACGGCTCTTCTTCTGCCCTTGCGACATCTCCAACACGCGCGTATCGCGCACCCCAGCTTCCTTCAGTAATGCCTCAAGAACGGGCATATTCTCAGACTTGGAGACCAAGGTGGTGAACCACAGCACATTGCCGTGCCCCGCCACACTCTCTTGTATCATGCGACGCACGAATGCGACCTCACCGCCCTTGCACCACAACTCTCGGCCTTGCCCGCCAAAGTTCAGCTCCGCATCGGGAGCGCGGCCCAGATTGCGCCACTTGCGCTCAGTCCCCGCTTTGGCTTCGCCCAGCGAAGCATGGAAAGGCGGGTTACACATGGTCAAATCGAAGTACTCGTGCGCATCGGTCACACCGGCGAAGATTGCGGTGCGCGAGTGTTGCAGACGCAGTTCCACCGCCTTGCTCATACCGTTTGCCTGCAATATCGCTTGCGCGTTGTCCAGCGCAGCGCCATCAATGTCGCTGCCGACGAACTGCCAACCGTACACGCTGCGACCGATAAGCGGATAGATGCAGTTCGCTCCCACGCCGACATCCATCACGCGCACCGCATCGCCGCGCGGCACCACGCCGTCGTGACTCTCGGCCAACAAATCGGCGAGATAGTGCAGATGGTCAGCGCGACCGGGTATGGGCGGGCATAGATACTGAGCCGGGATGTCCCAATCCTTGATGCCATACATCTGGATGAGCAGCGCGCGATTGAGTGCCTTGACCGCAGCCGGATTGGCAAAATCCACCGACTCATCACCATAAGGATTCACCGCAACAAAGCGCCCCAACTCGGGACTGGCGGCGATGAGCTTGGGAAAATCATAGCGACCACGATGCAAACTGCGCGGATGTAGATTGTCCTTCTCGACAAGATCACTCATAAGTACAGAAGCGATGATGCTTACAGACTGCCCATCTTGGGCAAATCACCGACTAGCGGACTGACGTAGTCCAGCCAGGCTTGGGTCACGTCGTTACCTGCTGCATTGATGTACTCGTCTTTCATATGGGTTGCTTCACGGGCAACCGATGACAGCGGCGTAATAAAACATTCGCTGGCGTAAGGTTTGCTGCTCAGGCGGCGGATGGATACAGAACCAGGCTCACCTTTAGTGGCAGCATGGTTGACCGCGTAATCACCAACCGCACGTGCTTCTTGCGCATCGATAGGCGAGATGATGGTGGGGAAAGAACGCTGCAAATAGCCAAAGGTGTCGGCGCGCACGCGCACCTTTTGTCCGACGAATGCCTCTTTAACCAAGGCTGCGAGGGTGTCACCCAACGCGCCGCTACCGGACAACTGAATGTTGCCGTGCGAATCTTTTTCGCCGCTGGTAGAAATGGGGTTGCCATCTTTGTCAGTGATCCCTTCGGAAGCAGCGATCACGCAACGACCATGCTGCGCCATCGCATCGCGCACATCCTGTTTGAATTGTTCAACATTGAACACGCGCTCGGGCAGATAGATCAGATGCGGGCCATCGCCCTCGCCTTGACGGGCCAAGGCAGAAGCCGCAGTCAAAAAGCCGGCGCTACGGCCCATCACCACGTTCACCTTAATCCCAGCCAGCGCGCGGTTATCACGATCATCGCCCATAAAGGCCAGTGCCACGAAACGCGCGGCGGAAGCGAAACCTGGGCAATGGTCGGTGACCTTCAGATCGTTATCAATAGTCTTGGGGATATGCACCGTGCAGAAATCGTAGTTCGCTTCCTTGGCCATCTCGGCGATGATGTGCGCAGTCTCTGCGGAGTCGTTACCGCCGATGTAGAAGAAATAACGCACATCGTTCTTCTTGAACACTTCGAATACCTTTTCGCACTCGGCCTTGCCCGGTTTCAGACGCACCGAGCCCAAGGCAGCCGCAGGTGTGGTCGCGACCAATTCCAGTTGCTCTAAGCTCTGTGTGGTCAGATCAATGAAGTCTTCCTTCATGATGCCGGCGATGCCGTGATGCGCACCGAGGATGCCAGTGATATTGGCCTGTTTGCGTGCCGCGAGTACCGCGCCAACCAGCGATTGATTGATGACGGCAGTAGGACCGCCGGATTGACCGATTACCATCTTGCCGATTAATTTGCCTTGCGTCGCCATCTCATCATCTCCTTGTAAAAGTCGCGCCATTCTAACCGAACTCACTGCCAGTTCAGCGCGTATCGCTTATAATCGCGGCTCTTTTTAACCCTCAATTTCAAGGACACCAACATGAGCCTGAACAAAGTCCCCTCCGGCAATAATCTTCCCGACGATTTCAACGTCATCATCGAGATCCCGCAACACGGCGAACCCGTGAAGTATGAGGTGGATAAAGAGTCAGGCGCGATCTTCGTGGATCGTTTCATGAATACCGCGATGCACTATCCATGCAACTACGGTTACATCCCACACACCTTGTCTGACGATGGTGACCCCGTGGACGTTTTGGTCATTACCCCAGTACCTTTGAACTCCGGCGTGGTGGTACGTTGCCGTCCCTTGTGTGTATTGAAGATGGAAGATGAATCCGGTTTCGATGCCAAGGTATTAGCCTTACCTGCGGACAAACTGTCCACGCTGTATCGCGGTTTGAAGAGCCACACCGAACTGCCTCCTATCATCCTGCAACAAATCGAACACTTCTTCGCTCACTACAAAGACTTGGAGCCTCACAAGTGGGTCAAGATCGGCGGCTGGGGTGACATAGAAGAAGCACGCAAAGAAATCATGGCAGGCGTGGCGAACTACGCAAACGCCAAAGAAAAACCCGAATTCTGAGCACGGAAGGAGCAGCAATGACAGCGCAGATCATAGACGGCAAGAGCATTGCCCAGCAGGTGCGTGCCGAATGGAAGGTACGTGCCGACGCACTCAAGGCACGCGGCGTGACACCCGGCATGGCGGTCATCATCGTGGGCAACGATCCGGCCTCCAAAGTTTACGTGGCAAACAAGGTCAATGCCTGTGCGGAACTGGGCCTGTACTCCATCCACCGCGAACTGCCCGCCGACATCAGTGAAGCACAACTACTGGCCGAGGTTGAAGCATTAAACAACGATCCAAAAATCCACGGCATCCTAGTACAACTACCGCTGCCCAAGCATCTGGATTCACACACCGTGATTGAAGCCATCAACCCCGATAAGGACGTGGACGGCTTCCACCAGAAAAACATTGGCGCACTGGTCACCGGCGAAACACCGTTTCCATCCTGCACGCCCTTTGGGGTGATGGTGCTGCTGGAAAAAAGCGGCATCTCTATCGAGGGCAAGCACGCGGTGGTGGTGGGGCGCAGCAACATCGTCGGTAAACCGATGGCCTTGTTGCTGCTACACAAAAACGCCACGGTCACGATCTGCACTTCCAAGACCGTGGATCTGGCCAAACACACCCGTGATGCCGACATCTTGGTGGCGGCAGTAGGACGCGCTAACTTTATCACCGGTGACATGGTCAAGCCCGGCGCAGTAGTGATCGATGTGGGTATCAACCGCAACGCCGCAGGCAAGCTAGTCGGCGACGTGGACTTCAATAGCGTCAAGGAAGTAGCTGGCTATATCACACCAGTACCCGGCGGCGTAGGTCCCATGACCATCACCATGCTGGTGGCGAACACGGTGCGCGCGGCGGAACGATTAAGCACGTAAACCTGCTATGCGCCAGACAGCTACGCGAGGCGCAATGCCTCGCGTATTTTTTTGCCCGCGCAGAATTGAACCGTCACGCTGCCATTCGATTTTTTTCTGTTCGCTCCAGCCGCTGTTCTAGCCAGCGATCTAGCGACCAGATGCTTTTGCTCAGTACCAGCAGTACCACGATGAACACCGCCCAAGAGAGATGCTGGTAGCGACCGGCTTCGCTCAGTCCGTCGTAATAGGAATACAGCGCGACGGCATTCAAAATGAATAATCCCGCCGCCGCGAAGCGTCCGAACAAGCCCAGCACCAGCAACACCGGCAGTGCCAGTTCACCTGCCGTCGCCAGATATGCCGCGACATCGGAAGGAATGAGCGGCACGGCATACACATCGCTGAACAAATACAGCGTGCTATCCCAAGTCTTGATTTTGCTTAGCCCAGCTTTGAAAAACACACTGGCGAGATACAAGCGCAAAAAAATATCCAGCAAAGGCGCGAGATGCTCCGGCCAATGTGAGGCGGTGTAGTAATGTTTTATCCAGCGCGACAAGAAATTCATGCGATGACTCCCAATTGAATATCGACCAATATTTTTTCCGCGAGCAGTTTTTGCAGCGCGGCGGATAAATCAAATCCGGCATGATGTGCCAGTGTCGCATCCGTCGCCTCGCCTATGGAAACGCCATGCTGTGTGGCTTGCAGCCAACTAGCAAAGCTCGCGCCTATGTCTTCAACCACCACGACATCGTCTTTGCGATACACCAGTGCGATGCACGCACCGCTATCCAGATCAATATGAAAATCGCAACTTTTACCCGGCTGATGCGCTTGCCAGATTTGCACAATCGGAAAGCGCGAACGCAACACGCGGCACGCCGGATGCAGCTTTAATTGCAGATGCGGATAATCGTCGGACGAGATTTCGGCTAATTTGAACATCTCGAATTCCGCTGCATCCTGCGCAAAATATGCGGCATGGCACGCCCACTCCAACGCGGCCACATCGGCCAGATACGGCAAGGTGCGCGCGGCGGCGAAGGTCGTCAAAAATTCTGCCAACTCCTCGCCATAGTGATGCAGATTGCCGCCGCGTGATGGAAAACACGCAGCAAATTTTCGCGCCATAAAACGGAAAAAATCATCGCCCACCAGTTGTTTGATGACCGGATACACACCCGCCAACGCGTCGTGCAAATTGCCAAAATAATTGTTGCGATAAATATCGACGGCGGTCGCGGCTGAATAATTTTGGTACGACTGTGCTATGCGCGTCGCGGCTTCTCCGTGCACGATGGCACGTGCTAGGTCACCTAAATTTTCACGCCAGGCAAGCATGACATTCCTCCAAATAATTTTGTGCTTGCGCCGCCTCGCCCTGCAACACCGGCAAAGCCGGGATGTCACTGTCCCACTCAATCAGCGTGGGTCGCGGGCCGATATGGCGCAACACCTGCTCGTATAATTTCCACACTTCGTCATACACGGCATGGTCATGCGTATCAACCAGACAACCGTCGCGCTCGCTATATCCGGCAAGGTGATATTCCTTAATCGCAGCGGGTGGCATCGCCTTGATAAACGCCGCCGCGTCCACGCCCAAATTGCGCGTGTTGACATACAAATTTTCCACATCGAACAAAATTCCACAGCCGGTGCGGCACGCGAGTTCGGCGAGAAAATCGCCTTCACTCATTTCGCTATTGGCAAAAGACAAATAGCTGGACAAATTTTCCACCAGCAATTGCCGCCCCAGTTTTTCCTGCACCTGCTGCACCCGCCGCGCCACATGCGACAAGGCTTCCAGCGTGTAAGGGAACGGCAATAAATCATTGATGACCATGCCGTCCGCCGCATTCCAACACAGATGCTCGGACACGGCGGCAGGTTGCACCGCGTCGCACAATTTTTTTAATTCGCTTAGATGCGGCTCGCTCAATGGCGCGCTCGATGCCAAGCCCATGCCCACACCATGCAGACTGACCGGATAATGTTCGCGCACTTTTAACAGCGTGTGCAGCGGCGCGCCACCGCCAAAAAAATTCTCGTTATGCACCTCCACCCAGCCTAGCTTGGGTAAATCGCGCAGCACCTCACGATAATGAGGTGCCCGCAAACCTATGCCTGCGGTGCATGGCAAAGCAGCGTTCGCGGGCGTTTTCATTACATCGCTTTCATCAATATGCCGCCGGCAATTTTGTCGCAAGTGCCTTTTGGTACGGCGACATAATCCATAGGGTCATTATTTTTGGTGGCTTGCCCGGCGCAAGAATGCGCGCTCTTGTTGCTGGCGCAATCATTCATGCCCACCTTGGCGATGGCAAAACATTTTTCCATCTCGACTTTTTTGTCAGCGGCACTCGCGTTGCCAACCAAGCCGATTGCCAACAAACTGCCGATTGCGATAGACAACATTTTTGACTTTTCCATTTTGCTACTCCTTAGTAAATTGAACGGGTGGAGAAAATGTCTCCGCCCGTTAGTCGCGGCAGTTTTGAATTACTTACAGAAACGCAAAATTATTTTTTGCGCCAGCGCATGACCTAGCAAAATTATCCGAGCTGCTTTTCACTTACGCCATGCACCAGCATCCCGAGCAGGAATGGACACTGGAATCACTTGCCGCTGTGGCCGCACTTTCGCGCACCGCATTTGCCGAAACTTTCAAAGCCGTGAGCGGCTGGACACCGGGACAATATCTGACTTGGTGGCGTATGCAATTAGCGTGGTCGTTGCTGCAAAGCGGAACAAAAACAGCCGAGGTAGCGCATCAAGTCGGCTATCAATCCGAGTCAGCATTCTCGCGCGTGTTCCAAAAGATGTTTGCCATCTCGGCGGGAAAAGTGCGCCGGGGAATTTTATAAAAGCGTCACCACGCGCACCCACAACAGAACCTGTTAAGTCGTACGCTATACCGAACCGCAGCAACCGTCTTCGCGCATCAGTCGGCAGAACACCACGTGCACCATTGCCGATTGCACTTCAATCAAAATCAGCGAGACGCTGATTTATCCGGCCTTATCATTCCCAGGATATAAGCGGGCAGAATCTCCACCTGCGCGGAGATGATGAAAAATCACTACATTCCTAAAATACAACCGGCGCAATCGTATCCACCATCGCGCCGATTAGATCGGTATCACAATCCGGTGCCAGTGCGGCGGCATCACCGCGCTCACCGGTCATTTCCAGTTGACGCGTCGTGCCGTGCAGATGCAAACGTGATTCACCGCCGCAGCAGCGGCAATACAGATGCTCACCGTCGCGTTGCGCACTGCGTATCACCACTGGTGCGCCGCAAGCTGCGCAGGGGTGCAGGGGCAAACCCAGTTCGCTGTGTCCGACGATATGCGCCAATTGCTCCGACTTCTCCAACTGCAAAAAATGCCGCGCCAGTTCCGTGTCGAACTGACTGCCCATCTCATTGCCGATGATGGCTAATGCCTTTTCCATGGGCATGCCTTGACGGTAAGCGCGCGTGCTGGTCATGGCATCGAACGCATCCGCGATACCGACGATACGCGCCACTTCGGGAATGACATCGCCCGCCATGCCGTGCGGATAACCTTGTCCATCTGGGCGTTCGTGATGTGCGACCACTGCATCCATCGCCAGCTTTGCGAGCGGATGGTTCGCCAATAATCGCCCGCCCACCGCCGGATGTGTTTTGATGATGGCGAACTCTGCCGCACTCAGCCGATCCGGTTTGTTGAGTATGGCATCCGGTACACCGACTTTGCCGAGGTCGTGCAAAAATCCGCCGATCTCGCACAGCGCGACATTGCGGCGCGACCAGCCCGCCTTCTCCGCCAGCAAGCGCGAAAATTGCGATACCCGCCACAAATGCCCACCGGTATAAGGATCGCGCGCCTCGACTATCATGGACAAGCCAAGCAAGGTGTTTAACAAGGAAATTTTTTCCGCCGCCATATTGCTCTCCTGCTTCCAGTCAAAATTTTGTGGTCAGCGTCAACAGCCAATCCGGCATGGCTTTCACTGCCCAGCCTTCAAAACTTTTATCCGCACCCGACAAAATCAATACGCCGATCAACAGCAATGCCACGCCAAAAATTTTCTTGGCTTTTTGTCCGGCATCCAACATGCGTCCGCGCCACTTACTCAACGCTTGGTGCGACAGCATGCCGATGGCGAGCAGCGGTAACGCTGCGCCCAGGCTAAACATCAGCATCACCAGCGCGACCTGCGCCAGCGCCTTGCCCTGACTGGCGAGCGTGATTGCCACGCCCAAGGTCGGCCCGACGCACGGACTCCACACCACACCCAGCAGCATGCCCAATAAAAATTGGCCGCGCAGCCCATTCAAATTAAAACGTGACAACCAATCTTGCCCTATGCCTAAACGACTCATCGCGCCGCTGAATTTTTCTTGCAGCCGTGACGAAAACAAAATCGCGCCGAACACAATCAGCAGCACACCGCCTACCACGCGCAGGGTATCCGGCTCCAATCCCGCCGATGCACCCAGCGCCCCCAACCCCACACCGATGGCAACAAAGGACAGCATCAAGCCACCGACCAAAGCGAATGACCCGTAGCGATGCGTGCTCGCCGCCGAACCCATCAGTATCGGCACCAGCGGCAACACGCAGGGCGACAAAGTGGACAGTATGCCCGCCAAAAACGACAGGCCGTAACTGCTTAAACCCAGTTCCACGCGCGCCCTCTACAGCGCTTTGCGCAGCAATTCAGCAATGCGCGTGCGGTCGGTATCGGCGGTACTGCGCGCCACTTCTTTGCCCGCTCTGAATACGATAAATGTGCTGCGATTGCGCTCGCCCAATTTTTTCAATTCCGCCTTTTGTGCGTCAAAGTCAACTTGCAAGGTGGTAATGCCGCTGAATTCTTTGGCGGGCAAAATTTGGCCCAGAATTTTTCCCTGCGCCGTACAGGTCGAACACCAGTCGGCATGAACAAACACCAGCACTGGCTTGCCCGCCTTGTTCAGCGCGTCCAATTTTTCCTGGGTATAGGGCTCGCCGACGGCGTGGGCGAACAGGGGCAACAATAAGGCCAGCCACAGCAGTAAAGATTTTTTTATCGCCTTCATCACACACTCCAAAAATTTTATTTAAAGAAATATCACCATGCGGATTGTTGGTCGTGGCTGATTCTATTTCCTTACACAAAATTTTCGCGGCTACTTCTTGTAAGGTTTTGTTGCGCCCCGCGACCAACGCACAGTCACGCTGTGTGACCCTCACAAATCCAAGGAGAATGAAATGTCTATGATGTGCAAAATGAATGGCAGCTGCTCGGCAAAGCATGGTATGTGCATACACGAAAAAATGATGCTGGCGATGGTAGTAATGATAGTGGCAGGCATCGTGCTGTATAAATTTTTAGCCTGATGTAAAACGGTAAACTCCCTGACCTAGGTGTCAGTTCACACCCGCAACTCAAGCGGGTGTTTTTATTTTTTCGCCACAAGCGGTGCTATGATGCCGCCACTTTTGCCATAACCCGCCAGCAGTAAACAACATGAGTCAACCTATCGCCACCGATGCCTTGCAGGAACACCGTAGCTATCTGGTGCGCTATGCCATGTTGCAGTTGCGCGATCCGCATCTGGCAGAGGATGCAGTGCAGGAAACGCTGGTCGCGGCAATCGAAAATAAAAGTAAGTTTGCGGTGCAATCCACGTTGCGCACGTGGCTGGTCGGCATCCTCAAACATAAGATTATGGACGTGTTGCGCAGGCAGGCACGCGAGCCTCAACTAAATATCGCGGAAGATGAGAACGAAGCCGAGGTAATCGACAGCCTGTTCGCGCAAGACGGACATTGGAACACCATGCCGCAGACTTGGGCCGATCCGGAACAGTCGTTGCAGAACGCGCATTTCTGGCACATGTTCGAATTGTGTAATCAGCGCATGCCCATCACCACGGCGCGCGTTTTTATGATGCGCGAGTTCATGGAAATGAGCACCGAGGAAATTTGTCAGGAACTGGAAATCTCCCCGACTAACTGCTGGGTACTACTGCATCGCGCACGGCTGTCGTTGCGCGAATGTATAGACATAAAATGGTTTGGAAAAACGGAGGCATGATGCTCAACTGCAAACAAAATACCGAGCTGCTGTCACAAACCCAAGACCGTGCCGCGACTCTGGGCGAAAGAATGGCGATGCGTTTGCATTTGTTGTTTTGCGGCGGCTGCCGCAATTTTGCCAAGCAACTCGCTTTTATCCGCAAGGCGGCGCGCCAACTGCCGCACCACCGGTAAATCAAACAGACGCAATCACGCCGACCTAGCGGGTCTGCGCCGCGCTGACTGCGGAAACGGTCGGCGGTGTTAATTGCGGCTTATCCAGAATCTGATAAAAAACCTCATCACGCTTAATCATGCCCAGATCAGTACGCGCGCGTTCCTCTATCGCCTCCGTGCCTTGTTTCAAATCGCGCACTTCGGCATCCAGCACCGCGTTGCGTGTTTGGGTCTGCTGATTGATTTGCTGTTGTGCTTCCACCTGACGATGCAAGTCCCACACCTTCAGCCAGCCGCCCTTCCCCAGCCACAGCGGGTACTGCAACAACAGCAAGATGAGCAAAAGTGTGATGGTGATGGCGCGCATATCAGCCTATAAGAAAATCGCCCCGATGGACGGGGCGAGATTCGTATCCTGCTAGCTTACTTATTCAATTGATAGTAGGCATCACGACCTGGATAAGAAGTACTGCAACCCATATCTTCTTCGATGCGCAACAGCTGGTTGTATTTAGCCATACGATCAGAGCGCGACAGGGAGCCGGTCTTGATCTGCATCACATTGCAACCGACCGCCAGATCAGCGATGGTGGAGTCTTCGGTCTCGCCGGAGCGATGCGACATCACAGCGGTGTAACCCGCACGCTTAGCCATCTCGATGGCCGCAAAAGTCTCAGTCAAAGTACCGATTTGATTTACCTTGATGAGGATGGAATTAGCCACGCCCAGCTTGATGCCTTCGCGCAGAATCTTGGTGTTGGTCACAAACAGATCGTCACCAACCAATTGGATCTTCTTGCCCAGACGTTCAGTCAGTATCTTCCAACCATCCCAATCGTGCTCGCTCATGCCATCTTCGATGGAGACGATAGGATATTTATCCACCCAAGTCGCATACATATCGACCATCTGTGCAGAGTTCAACACCAGACCATCAGCCTTCAGATGGTACATACCGTCTTGGTAAAATTCGGAAGAGGCTGGGTCCATGGCAATCGCCACATCCGCACCGGGCACATAACCGGCTGCTTCAATCGCTTCCATGATGACTTTCAACGCGCCTTCGTTAGAACCCAACGCAGGAGCAAAGCCACCTTCATCGCCGACGGTCGTAGCAAAACCTTTGTGATGCAACACATCTTTCAGCGCATGGAATACTTCCGCGCCGCAACGCAAGGCTTCGCGGAAGCTTTGCGCACCTATCGGCACAATCATGAACTCTTGCATATCGCCGCCACCGGTGGCATGTGCACCGCCGTTGATGACGTTCATCATCGGCACCGGCATCTCCATGCGTGCTGCGCCGCCGAAGTAACGATACAGCGGCAAACCAGATTCTTCCGCCGCCGCTTTGGCGACCGCGATGGACACAGCCAGGATTGCATTTGCGCCCAGACGTGCTTTGTTGTCCGTGCCATCCAATTCAATCATGGTCTGATCGATGAAGGCTTGTTCGGAGGCATCCAGACCGATGATAGCTTCAGCGATTTCGGTGTTCACATACTCCACCGCTTTCAACACGCCTTTGCCCAGATAGCGTTGCTTGTCGCCATCACGCAATTCGACCGCTTCTTTAGTACCGGTGGAAGCACCGGAAGGCACGGCCGCGCGGCCCATCACGCCTGATTCCAACAACACATCCGCTTCTACGGTCGGGTTACCACGCGAATCCAAAATCTCACGGGCGATCACATCAACAATTGCACTCATTTCTTTTTCCTATCTACTTACACTAAGTTCTTAAACGTTCTTCAAATCTACAGTTTCTTCTATCAATCCTTGCTGCTTGACGGTGGCATCGATCACTTGCAGCGTGTGCAACATCGCCTTGAGATGTCCCAGTGGGAAGGCATTGGGGCCGTCCGACATAGCCTGACTAGGATGCGGATGGGTCTCCATGAACACCCCTGCAACACCTGCTGCCACCGCCGCACGCGCCAACACTGGCACGAACTCGCGCTGACCGCCCGACACCGCTCCCTGTCCGCCCGGCAATTGCACCGAGTGCGTGGCATCGAACACCACCGGGCATGCAGTGTTACGCATCACTGCCAGCGAACGCATATCCGACACCAGATTGTTATAGCCGAACGACGCGCCGCGTTCGCACACCATGATGTTGTCCGCACCGCTGGCCTCACGCGCCTTGTCCACCACGTTCTTCATGTCCCACGGCGAGAGGAACTGGCCCTTCTTGATATTCACCGGCTTGCCGCACTTGGCGACGGCATGGATGAAGTCGGTCTGGCGGCACAGGAAGGCCGGTGTCTGCAATACATCGACCACCGCCGCGACCGGCGCGATCTCTTCGATGCTGTGCACGTCAGTCAGGATATGCACGCCGAGTTGCGCTTGTACTTCAGATAATATCTGCAAACCGGCATCGATACCGAAACCACGGAAAGACTTGCCGGAACTGCGGTTGGCCTTATCGTAAGACGATTTGTAAATGAAATTCATGCCCAACTCGCGGCACATCTCCTGCAACTTGCCTGCGGTATCGATGGCCATCTGTTGCGATTCGATCACACAAGGTCCGGCGATCAGGAACAGCGGCTTATCCAAGCCGACTTGAAAGTCGCATAGCTTCATTTTGCAGCTGCCTTTCTTGCCAAAGCCGCTTCAACGAAGGCCTTGAACAATGGATGTCCAGCACGGGGGGTAGAAGTAAATTCGGGATGGAACTGCACACCGACAAACCAAGGATGCATGCTGTGCGGCAACTCCATCATCTCGGGCAGATCTTCACTGGGCGTACGCGCCGAGATAATCAAACCGGACTGCTCCAGTGCAGGCACGTAATGATTGTTCACTTCGTAACGATGACGGTGACGCTCGTTCACATCATCGCCGTAAATACGCTGTGCCAGTGTACCTGCCTTGATTGGGCAGCGCTGTGAACCGAGACGCATGGTGCCGCCCAGATCCGAATCGGCATCGCGAGTCGCAACCTTGCCATCTCTGTCCAGCCATTCGGTAATCAATGCCACCACCGGATGCTCGGATTCCATGTTGAACTCAGTGCTGTTCGCATCCTTCATTCCCGCCACGTGACGTGCGTATTCGATGACCGCCAACTGCATACCCAAACAGATGCCCAGATACGGCACTTTGTTCTCGCGCGCATAACGGATCGCAGCGATTTTGCCTTCAGTGCCGCGCACGCCAAAACCGCCGGGTACGAGGATGGCATCGAAATGCTTCAAGCTGTCGATACCAGTGGTCTCCAAAGCCTCGGAGTCTATGTACTCGATGTTCACCTTGGTTGCGGTATGGATACCGGCATGACGCAAAGCTTCAATCAACGATTTATACGATTCGGTCAGATCGACATATTTGCCGACCATACCGATGGTGATGTCGTGCGTGGGATTCTGCGATGCGGTGACCAGCTTTTCCCAAACGGAAAGATCGGCAGGCGGTATGTTGTTCAAGGCCAATTCTTCGCAGACGATGCGATCCAAGCCTTGCGCGTGCAACATCTGCGGAATCATGTAAATGCTCTCGGCATCCCACATCGAGATGACCGCGTCTTCGCGCACATTGGCAAACAGAGAAATCTTGGCGCGCTCATCGTCGGGGATGCGACGGTCGGCACGGCACAACAAAGCAGTCGGGAAGATACCGATTTCGCGCAACTTCTGCACACTGTGCTGCGTCGGTTTAGTTTTGAGTTCACCCGCCGTGGCGATGTAAGGCACTAAGGTGAGATGCACATAAGCGACCTGATTACGCCCCATGCGCAGGCCCATCTGGCGGGCCGCTTCGAGAAATGGCAGCGATTCGATGTCACCGACCGTACCGCCGATCTCGACAATGGCCACATCGGCTTTGTCGCCGTGATAAGCCGCCGCGCCGCGCTCGACGAAAGCCTGTATCTCGTTGGTGATATGCGGGATGACCTGCACCGTCTTGCCCAGATATTCGCCGCGTCGTTCCTTGCGGATCACGCTCTCGTAGATCTGGCCGGTCGTGAAGTTATTGGCCTTGCGCATCTTGGCACTGATAAAGCGCTCGTAATGGCCCAGGTCGAGATCGGTCTCAGCACCGTCTTCGGTGACGAACACCTCACCGTGCTGGAACGGACTCATCGTGCCGGGATCGACGTTAATGTAAGGATCGAGCTTCAACATGGTGACGCGCAGACCGCGCGACTCAAGGATAGCCGCCAAAGAAGCGGCGGCGATGCCTTTCCCTAGGGAAGAAACAACGCCGCCGGTAATAAAGATGTATTTGGTCATGGGCCGCGATGATACCGGAAAACCGTGTGCGTTCAAAATTGAAATGGCGATTCAAGCAAGTGGCATGCCTGAATCGCCATTTGATGATGAAACCGTTACCAAACGCTGCGCAATATCCGCTAAAACCGCGCTGCTTAAACGATCATCCCCGCCGCAACCGTATTGTTATTGGCCTCGTCGATGACGATAAAGCTGCCGCTGGCACGATTGCGCGTGTAAGGATCGAAAGCGAGCGGTTGTTGCACCTTCAAGCCGACGCGCACGATGTCGTTCATATTCACCACCGGTTCAGCATGATGCTCCAGCGTATTCACATCGACGCGGTATTCGATCTTGGAAAACAGGCACTTCGCCACGCGGGTGGTGTGCTTGACCAGATATTTACGGTTCTTATCCAGCTGTGCCTCCGACAACCAGCACAGCATCGCATCAAATTCCTTGGCCACCGCAGGCATATGCTCGGCTTTGACGAACATATCGCCGCGCGAAATATCGATCTCGTCATTGAGTGTGATGGTGATGGACTGCGGCGCAAACGCAGTCTGCAAATTGCCGTCGTAAGTGACAATGGCTTTGACGGTACTGGTACGGCCTGAAGGCAATACGGTCAGCGCATCACCAACGGAAATTTCACCGGCTTCGATACGCCCCATAAAGCCACGGAAATCATGGTACTCATCGGTCTGCGGACGGCACACCCATTGCACCGGGAAACGGAAGTCGGTGGTGTTCACGTCATGCTCGATCTGCACGCTCTCCAGCTTCTCCATCAACGTCGGGCCCTGATACCAATTCAGACTGTCACCCCGCTCCACCACCATATCGCCAACCAAGGCCGACAAGGGGATGCAGGTCACGTCATGCAGATTAAGCTGTGCGGCAAAGGCTTTGTACTCGGCGACGATCTCGTCAAAACGCGCCTGCGAGTAATCCACCATGTCCATCTTGTTTACGGCCAGCACGATGTGCGGCACGCCGACCAGACTGGCCAGATAAGTGTGGCGACGCGTCTGCACCAGCACGCCGCGACGCGCATCGACCAAGATAACCACTAGATTCGCGGTGCTCGCGGCAGTGACCATATTGCGCGTGTACTGCTCATGCCCGGGCGTGTCGCCGATGATGAACTTGCGCTTAGGTGTAGCGAAATAACGATACGCCACGTCGATGGTGATGCCCTGTTCGCGCTCGGCCTGCAAGCCGTCGGTTAGCAAAGACAGATCGACGGCGGTCATGCCACGCTTCTCACTGGTCTTGGAGATGGCCGAAAATTGGTCTTCAAAAATAGATTTTGAATCGTGCAACAAGCGACCGATCAAAGTGCTCTTGCCGTCATCGACAGAACCGGCGGTGATAAAACGGAGTAGTTGTGTGGTGTTGTTCATATTAAAGCCTCATTAGATATTCTTATTTCACGCCGAGGCGCGAAGGTCGCGGAGAAAACCTGCATGCTTGCTTTTCTCTTCGCGCACTCCGCGTCTCCGCGTGAATAGTTCTTTATCAGAAGTATCCTTCCTTCTTGCGCAGCTCCATCGACGCATCCGAAGTCTGGTCGTCCATGCGAGTCGCGCCGCGTTCGGTGATGCGCGTGGTGGCGGTCTCTTCGATGATCTCATCCACGGTGCGGGCGTTCGATTCCACGGGTGCGGTACAAGTCACATCGCCCACGGTGCGGAAACGCACAGTCACCACTTCCACCTTCTCACCCGGCTTGGGCTGCACCAAAGCGGAAATCGGCACCAGCATGCCGTTGCGACGCACAATCTCGCGTTCATGCGCGTAGTAGATGCTAGGGATATGCAGCTTCTCGCGACCGATGTACTGCCAGATGTCCATCTCGGTCCAGTTGGAAATCGGGAACACGCGGATGTTCTCGCCGCTGTGCACGCGGGTGTTATAGGTGTCCCACAGTTCGGGACGCTGATTTTTGGGATCCCATTGACCGAACTCGTCGCGGAACGAAAAGATGCGCTCTTTGGCACGCGCTTTTTCCTCGTCGCGACGCGCACCGCCCATGCAGGCATCGAAACCAAACTCGGCGATAGTCTCCAGCAGGGTAACCGACTGGAACGGGTTGCGCGGCAAGTCAGGGTTCTTGATGACGATGGTGCCGCGTTTGATCGAGTCTTCCAGCGAACGCACGATGAGACGCTCGCCCAAATCACGGGCCAGCTTGTCGCGCGTGGCGATTACTTCAGGGAAGTTGTGCTCGGTATCAACATGCACCAACGGGAAAGGGAACTTGGCCGGACGAAACGCCTTTTCGGCGATGCGCAACATCACGATAGAGTCTTTGCCGCCGGAAAACAGCAGGGCGGGATTCTTACACTCCGCAGCGACCTCGCGCATGATGTGGATGGATTCGGACTCTAGTACATCCAGATGGGATAGGGTGTGTTTACTCATCATTACTCTCTTTCAAAGTTGCTATCGTCTCCTCTCCCTTCAAGGGAGAGGTTGGGAGGGGGATGGGTTCGGCGTACATAGAACCCATCCCCACCCTAGCCCTCCCCTTGAAGGGGAGGGAATTAGATTTTCTCAGTGCGGAAATCTTGCCCTCGTGCAAGCCGCACTCCTTGTTCTATTACTGCTTTGGTTTCGACAACGCCGTGCTACGCACGTTTGATCGGCGTGATCTTGCCGACATGCAACCCGCATTCCTTGTTTTCGGGGTTTTCCCACCACCAGCGGCCAGAACGGATGTCTTCACCGGGGGTCACCGAGCGTGTGCAAGGCGCGCAGCCTATGCTGGGATAAAAACGGTCGTGCAGTTTATTGTAAGGCACGTCATTTTGCTTGAGATATTCCCACACCTCGGCATTGCTCCAATCCAGCAAGGGATTGAACTTTTGCAGGCCGTGATCGGCATCAAAAGCAGAAACAGCCAAACCGCCACGGGTCACAGCCTGATCGCGGCGCATGCCGGTAAGCCAAGCCTTGTTGCCACGCAAAGCGCGTTTGAGTGGTACTACTTTGCGGATATGACAACAGGCTTTGCGGTTCTCCACGCTGCCGTAAAAACCGTTCACGCCCTGCCGTGCCACATAGTCTTCGACTTGTGCGGCATCGGGAAAATACAGGTGCAGCGGTACGCTATAGCGCTCACGCAACACCTGCATCAAGTCATAGGTCTCCGGCGGCAAACGACCAGTATCCAGACTGAACATTACGATGTCAGGCTGAAACTTGGCGATGAGATCGGTCAGCACCATGTCTTCCGCGCCTAGACTATTGGCAAACGTCGCTGGGCCAAAATCGCGTGCAGCCGTGGCCAGTACTTCCTTGACCTGTTCAATCTTGCGGCTCAACTCACTCATTTCACACTCCTCTTACGACACGACGGAACAAAGGCTGCGCCTGGTCTGCCGACACCTGATAGGTCACAGAAAAATCGTTCAGACTCTTGAGCGCGGCGTGGATGTCTTTGTCGGCACGCGGCGCAAAAGCGTCAAAGCCGGCACGCTGCATGTAGAACATCTGATCGCGCAACACGTCGCCTATCGCGCGCAACTCGCCCTGGTAACCCAAGCGCGCGCGCAAATGGTAAGCGATGGAGTAACCGCGACCGTCAGCAAACTTGGGGAAATCCACCGCGATGAGGGCGAGCTTTTGCACATCATCGCGTAAGTCTTCGGCACGCTCGTCACTGGCTAACCACACGCCAACATCGGCGCGCTGCTGCAAAGTTGCGCGCTGCGCTTGCCAGACTTGCAGCGGCACGATGACCTTACCTGCTGGCACAACCACGCTCGCGGCACTTTCACCTTCGGCCAAGCGCAACACCAGACTATCGTCTTCCATCACGGTCTTGTTTTTGATAATCATTAGAACCTCGGCGAGTAATAAGGCATATCGTAAGGCATGCCAACTTTCAACAACTCATAGTCTGGTGCTTGAAGCGCTTCATCCGCTTCCACTGGCGTGCTATACACCTCGGTCTTGTACGGCTCGATACCGATGCGGCGGAAGGTGTCGATGAAACGCTCGTCGTCGTAACGTTCACGCACATAAACTTGCAACAAGCGTGCGATGACTTCCGGCATCTGCTCGAAGCTGAACGAGCGTCCGATCACCTTGCCCAATGCCGCCTCGTTGCCTTGCGCGCCGCCCAGCTGTACCTGATACCACTCCTCGCCGTCCTTATCCACGCCGAGGATACCGATATGGCCGACATGATGATGGCCGCAGGCATTGATGCAACCCGAGATATTGATCTCGATCTCACCAATGTCGTGCTGGAAATCCAGGTCGTCGAAACATTCGGCAATCGCCTTGGCCAGCGGGATGGAACGCGCATTGGCCAAGGTGCAAAAATCACCGCCGGGGCAGCAAATCATGTCAGTCAGCAAACCGATGTTGGCCGTCGCCATACCTAATTTTTTCGCCGCTTGCCACAGCGCGAAAAGTTCGGATTGTTTGACATCCGCCAGCACCAGATTCTGCATATGAGTGATGCGCAACTCGCCAAAACTGTAACGCTCTGCCAGCTCCGCTGCCGCATCCATCTGCGTGTCGGTGGCATCGCCGGGCGCGATGCCAGTTTTTTTCAGCGACAGCACCACCGCCGCATAGCCCGGCACTTTGTGCGGCTTGACGCTGCGTTTATACCAGCTGGCATAGCCGGCGTTCTCATCGAGCAAAGCCGCGTTGGCCGCATCTACCGCTGGCAGTGACTGATAGGCAGGCGCGGTGAAAAAGGCCGCGACGCGATTCAGCTCGGCTTGCGTGATGGTGCACGGGCCGTCCTTGGTGAACTGCCAGTCTGCCTCCACCTGACGCTTGAATTCTGTGATGCCCAGTGCCTTCACCAAAATTTTGATGCGCGCCTTGTAGATGTTGTCGCGTCTGCCGTACTCGTTGTACACGCGCACGATGGATTCAGCGTAGCTAATGATGTGCTGCCAAGGTACGAAGGCGCTGATCTCGGTGCCGATCACTGGTGTGCGCCCCAGACCGCCGCCCACCAGTACGCGAAAACCAACCTCACCTTGCGCATTGCGCAGGGCTTGCAGGCCGATGTCGTGCACCGCGATGGCGGCTCTATCATTAACCGCACCGGTAATAGCGAACTTGAACTTGCGTGGCAGATAACCGAACTCGGGATGGAAGGTGCTCCACTGGCGCAGAATCTCGGCATACGGACGCGGATCGACGATCTCGTCTTGCGCCACGCCGGCGAACTCGTCGCTGGTGATATTGCGGATGCAGTTGCCCGAAGTCTGGTTGGCATGCATCTCCACCGTCGCCAGATCGGCGAGGATGTCCGGCGCGTCCGGCAGCTTGAGCCAGTTGAACTGAATGTTCTGACGCGTGGTGAAGTGACCGTAGCCGCGATCGTACTTACGTGCGATGTGCGCAAACATACGCATCTGCGCCGCGCTCACCAGCCCATAAGGCACGGCGATGCGCATCATGTAGGCGTGTATCTGCATGTACAAACCGTTTTGCAGACGCAGGATGCGAAACTCATCCTCGCTCAGCTCGCCGGAAAGGCGGCGCGCTACTTGATCGCGGAACTGCGCGACGCGCTCAGCGGTAATCTGGTGATCGAAACTGTCGTAGCGGTACATTTAGCTGGCCTCGTAAGATTTCGACACCGGCAGCAACTGCGCCGCAGCCAGCGGGAACTTGGCACCGTAAGCGAGGATGTACGCGACATCCGCATCTTCGTCGTGGCGCAGCGCCGCGCCGATATAAGCGTATTCGCCGCTCTGGCCGATCACCACGCCGATGCGTCCGCCGCAGCCGTTGAACCAGCTTACGGATTTGGGTTTATTTTCTTTATTGGCACTCATAACGTTACTTTCTTCAAAACCAAAAATTTCTATCCACGAACAACACAAAACTCACGAACAATACCAAAGCAAAAATCACCGAATCTCAGCTCATGCCTCGACGTGTGGTTTGTATTTTTCGTGTGCTTTGTGCCTTTCGTGGACATTAAAAGTTACTTTCCTCAGAACCCAAAAACCTTATCCACGAACAACACAAAACTCTCGAACAATGCAAATTCCGTCTTGAGGTGTCGTTTGATTTTTTCGTGCCTTTGGTGTTTTTCGTGGACATCCATTCTTATTCGCGGACATCCATTCTTACTTGTAAAACACCATCTTCAGTCCAATCAACAACAGCATCGCCGCCAGCACCGGACGCAATACTTTCTCCGGCACTTTCGCGCTGAGGTGACTGCCGAGATAAATACCCGGCAAGGAACCCAGCAGCAGACTGCCCAACAACACCAGATCCACCGTGCCCAGTGCCATGTGGCCCATACCGGCCAAGGCGGTCAGCGGCACGGCATGCACGATGTCGGTACCGACAATCTTCACCGCAGGCATGCGCGGATAGAGAAACAACAGTGCCACCGTACCCAGCACTCCAGCACCGATAGAAGAGATGGTCACCAATGAACCCACCACCACGCCAGTCGCGATAGTCGCGGCAGACAAATAGCGATGATGCAACTCATAAATCGTGCCGTCTTTGCGGCGCGCCATCTTTGTAATCTGATCTTTCAGCAACAATGCTGCGGCAGTTGCCAGCAACGCCACGCTCAGCACGCCGCTCACCAGACCGCGCAGAGTCTGCTCGTCCAAGGCCAAAACTTTCAGCAGGATGATGGTCAATGCCGCAGCCGGCAGGCTACCCATCGCCAACAGTCCGAACACCTTCCAGTCCACCGTGCCGCGCTTGCTGTGCACCCAACCGCCCAACGTCTTGGTCAGTGAGGCATATAACAAATCGGTGCCCACCGCCGTGGTGGGCGACACGCCGAAGAACAACACCAGCAACGGTGTCATCAGCGACCCACCGCCCACTCCCGTGACCCCGACGATCAATCCGACCGCAAAGCCAGACAGCGTATACATCCAATCCATGCGCACTACCCTTAAAAATCCAAGCGCGCATTCTAGTCGAACGCAGATATACTCTTTAATACTTTTTTGTTAGCATTTCATAACCAATAAGAATATAGAGAATCCCCCATGAACTTACAGCAACTGCGCTACCTCAACGAGATTGTGCGGCGCGGACTAAATATCTCTGAGGCTGCGGCTGCGTTGTATACCTCACAACCCGGCATCAGCAAACAGATTAAGTTGCTCGAATCGGAGTTGGGCATAGAGATCTTCGTGCGCAACGGCAAGCGCATCGTGGCGCTCACCGATGCGGGCACGACGGTACTGAAAATCGCGCAGCGCATCCTGCACGAATCAGACAACCTCAAACAAGTGGGGCAGGAATTTCAGGAGCAGGACAGCGGCGTGCTGATACTGGCCACCACTCACACTCAAGCCCGCTATGTGTTGCCGCCGGTGGTAAAACAATTCATCAAGCGCTACCCCAAGGTCAAGCTGGGCTTGCATCAGGGCAATCCCACCCAGATCGCCGAACAGGTACTAAACCGCGAAGCGGATATTGCCATCGCCACCGAAAGCCTGTCCTTGTATGAAGGACTGGTGACCTTACCCTGTTTCGATTGGCATCACTGCGTGGTAGTGCCGCCGCATCACCCACTGCTAGAAGTGAAACGCCTTACGCTGGCCAAGCTCGCCGAGTATCCCATCATCACCTATGACTACGCCTTCAGCGGTCGCAGCAAGATAGACGAAGCCTTCGCGACAGCGCAGATCGTCCCCAATATCGCGCTCACCGCCATCGATGCCGACGTGATTAAAACTTACGTAGAGCTGGGCTTGGGCATCGGCATACTCGCGCAACTTGCCTTTATTCCAGACCGCGACCGCCACTTGCGTATGCTGGAGGCCAAGCATCTGTTCAAGGCCAACACCACGCGCATCGCAGTGCGCAAAAACGAATACCTGCGTGGCTACACCTACGACTTCATTGAGTTATTCGCCCCACATCTAAAACGCGAGAACATCAGCAGCGCGATGCAGCGTTCCTCCACCATAGAATAAGAGCATGGACGACACCATTAAACTGACGCATGACCGTAGCCAATTTGCTCACCCGGTTCAGTATCAAATTAATCAAGGAGCGACAAAGTGTGGTGGTTAATAACCAAGTATTTACTGACAGCCGCCGTCATCGTGACGGTCTCTGAGATTGCCAAGCGCAGCGACAGACTAGGCGGCTTTATCGCCGCCCTACCGCTCGTCACCCTACTAACCCTTATCTGGCTCTATCTCGAACATCAACCCCAGGAAAAAATCGCCAATCATGCTTGGTATACCTTTTGGTATGTCGTGCCAACACTACCGATGTTCTTGGCCTTTCCCGTACTGTTACCCAAAATAGGATTTTGGCCGACCCTATTAGCGAGCGTAGTCATCACCGTAATTTGCTTTGGACTCTTTGCTGTCGTGCTGCGGCGCTTCGGCATAACCTTGCTCTGAGCCTAGCCTGCAACGCAGGCCATAAATGATTTAATCAGGGCTTCCTTAAGGTAAAGTGCGCGCCTCGGGCGACATACGCCCATCATCACAACTAGAGGTCAGTTTGGAAGAACCATCGGTATGCCTGGCTTGCGGCGCGTGTTGCGCCAGTTTCCGCGTGTCCTTCTATTGGGGCGAGTGTGACGATGCGCCGGGCGGCGTAGTGCCCAGTGCAGTGACCGAGCCACTCACGCCGCAGTTGTGCGCGATGAAGGGGACTAACTCTGCCACGCCACGCTGCGCACAACTCCTAGGCGAGATTCCCGGAGCTTTATGTCGTATCTACCCAGTGCGCCCCAGCACTTGCCACGATATGCAACCCTATCAAGCCGATGGCTCGGTCAATCCACAATGCAATCGAGCGCGCGTCAAACACGGGCTTGCGCCATTGACTGCTCGCTAGCCGATCTAAGCCTCAGCCCTCACCACGCTTAAAGTCTCGCGCCAAGTTGCCAATCGGCATAATCGCGGCAACACACTCTTGCGCAGCCAAACATCACCAGCCTCTGCTTAATGGATAGCACGCTTGGAAAAATCGCGTGGTCTGAAACCCAATACCGCCAGCACGGCAAAATAGACCACCATGCCGCCGCCGACCAACAGGCTTAAACGCCCGATGCGCGACCAGCCAGTGCTGTGCAACCAACTGTCGGTGCTGCCCATACCAAACCACATGGCGAGCGCCAAAACACTCACGGCCAGCACGACCTTGACGAAAAATTTCAGCCAGCCGGGTTCGGGATGGTAGATGCCGCGCTTGCGCAGGAAGTAATACAAGATAGCCGAGTTCAAACAAGCACCCAAACCTATCGATAGCGCCAATCCGGCATGTTGAAAATGCAGAAAATAGACGAACAACACATTCATCAACTGCGTAAATAACAGCGTCACCAGACCAATCTTGACCGGGGTGCGGATGTCTTGTTTGGCGTAAAAAGCGGGGGCTAATATCTTTACCAGCAAGATGCCGATCAAGCCCACGCTGTAGCCTATCAAGGCATAACTGGTCTGCACCACATCATGGGCAGTGAACTCGCCATGTTGAAAAAAGGTCGCCAATAACGGCACTGAGATCAACCCCAAACCAATGGCAGCCGGCAAAGCCAGCATCACCGTGAGGCGCAACCCCCAGTCCAGCAGCTTGGAATATTCGTCCATATTCTTGCTGGCGAAACACTTAGATAACGAGGGCAACAAAATTGTCCCTAGCGCCGCGCCTAACATGCCAGAGGGAAACTCCATCAACCGGTCGGCGTAATACAGCCAGGACACGCTGCCCGCAACAAAAAACGAAGCAACGATGGTGTTGATGATGAGGCTAATCTGACCAATCGATACGCCGAACAGAGCCGGCCCCATCTGCTTGATGACACGCCACATGCCAGTATCTTTTAAGCTCAAACGCAGCGTCGGCAGCATGCCGATCTTCTTCAGAAACGGCACTTGGAAGGCAAGCTGCACAAAGCCCGCGATAAACCATGCCCAAGCCAGACCAATGATCGGTTGCGCAAAATAAGGCGTCAGCCACAGCGCACCGCCAATCAAACAAATATTAAGCAGGATGGGCGCGACCGCCGGCACCCAAAACTTGTTATAGGTATTCAGGATGCCCGCAGCCAAGGCCACCAGTGAGATAAAAAAGATATAAGGCGAGGTGATGCGCAGCATCTGCACGGTCAGATCGAACTTGGCTGGGTCTTTAATAAAACCAGGCGCGGTGAGGTAGATGATGATGGGCGCGGCGATCATGCCTATGACGGTAACGACCAGCAGTATCAGCGCCAGCATGGTCGCGACATGGTCAACCAAGAGCTTGGTTTCTTCTTGGCCGCGTCTTTGTTTGTACTCACCAAAAATGGGCACGAAGGCTTGCGAAAATGCGCCTTCAGCAAACATACGCCTTAATAGATTAGGCAGACGGGTCGCCAATACATAAGCATCATTGGCGATACCCGCGCCGAAGACACTGGCGATCAATACATCGCGGGCGAAGGCTAGGATGCGCGAAACCAAGGTCAGGCCACTGATGGTCGCTAGAGATTTAAGTAGATTCATATAGTGATAATCCGTATCCGGCTGGCAGCCAGGTGCAAAACGCCGCGCATCATATCATCGCGCTACGCGATGCCCGCCGCGCAGCCGCCCAAAGCCGCACCACACCAAGGCGCATAAAAAGATTTGCAATCAGCCTGCTTAGCCACTAGAATGCGCGCCTTTTATCGCAAGCCAAATTTCAAGGGGTCAACATGGCAAACACAGCACAAGCTCGTAAGCGCGCTCGTCAAGCAGTTAAACAAAATGCTCACAACAGCAGCCTGCGTTCTGAACTGCGTACCGCAATCAAGAAAGTTATCAAGGCGATTGAAGCCGGTGACAAAGCCGCTGCGCAGACCGTATTCCAGTCTTCTGTCAGCACCGTAGACAGCATCGCGGACAAGAAAATCATCCACAAGAATAAGGCAGCTCGTCACAAGAGCCGCTTGTCTGCTGCCATCAAAGCAATGGCCTGATCGCCGTCGTGCTCTCGCACGGCTAGAACGACAAACTCGTAGCCCGCATTAGCAGCCTACGAAACCGAACAAGCCGACAGCCATGTCGGCTTGTTCGCTTTGCAAGCCCTGTTTTTGCTTGCCTGAAAGACCCTAGTTGGCTCAAGATACGCCTTTGAATTTTTTCATCGACAGCGGTCTGTCCGCTGTTTTTTATTGATAAGGAAATTACATGTCACATGTAATGAACACGTATGCCAGATTACCCGTCGCATTTGTGCGCGGCGCAGGCGCATGGCTTTGGGACGCGCAAGGTAATCGTTACTTGGACGGATTGTCCGGCATCGCAGTGAATACCTTGGGTCATGCACATCCACGTCTGACTGCTGCACTGGGCGAACAGATCGGCCAATTGATCCATTGTTCAAATGTGTATCAAGTCCCTGGCCAAGAACAATTAGCCGACAAATTGTGCAGCCTGAGCAAGATGCAGGAAGTGTTCTTCAGCAACTCCGGCTGCGAAGCGAACGAAGCGGCCATCAAGCTGGCGCGCATGTACGGCCACCAGCAAGGCATAGAGTCACCCGCCATCATCGTCATGGAAAAAGCGTTCCATGGCCGCACCTTGGCGACACTGTCAGCCACTGGAAACCGCAAGGTACAGGTCGGTTTTGAGCCACTGGTCAAAGGCTTCGTGCGCGTTCCCTACAACGATTTCTCGGCACTGCAACAAGTCGCGCACAACAATGGCGACGTAGTTGCAGTACTAGTCGAACCCATTCAAGGCGAAGGCGGCATACGCGCACTCGACATCGACTATCTCAAACAACTGCGCAGCTTCTGTAATGAGCACAACTGGTTGTTGATGGTGGACGAAGTACAGTGCGGTATGGGGCGTACCGGAAAATGGTTCGCCCATCAGTACGCCAACATCCTGCCGGACGTGATGACGCTGGCCAAAGGTCTGGGTTCAGGCATGCCAATTGGTGCCTGTCTGACTGCGGGTAAAGCGGCGGGTGTATTTGGCCCCGGCAACCACGGTTCCACTTTCGGCGGCAATCCCCTTGCTTGCACAGCAGGACTCACCACCTTAAATGTGGTCGAGCAAGATGGCCTATTGGCACATGCCGATAAATTGGGCAAATATTTCCATACTGCTTTCACGCGCCAACTGGCTGGTGTCAGCGGCGTGGTAGAGATACGCGGTCAGGGACTAATGATAGGTATAGAGCTATCCAAGCCGTGTGGCGAACTGGTCAAACAAGCGTTGGCGCAGGGCCTGCTCATCAACGTGACCGCCGACAGCGTGATTCGTCTGTTGCCACCGCTCATCATGTCCGAAACCGAAGCACAGCAACTGGTGGATGGCCTGTGCCCACTCATCAAAGCATTTCTTCAGTCTTAAAACACGGAAACGCATCATGGCAGTCAAACCTGTAAAGCACTTCCTGCAATTCAAAGATTTATCACGCAACGAACTGGAATATCTGTTCGAGCGTACCCGCATCATCAAAGAACGCTTCAAGCGCTATGAGAAATACTGGCCGCTGGAAGACCGCACCTTGGTCATGATTTTCGAGAAAGCCAGCACCCGCACGCGCCTCTCTTTCGAGGCTGGCATGCACCAGTTGGGCGGCTCGGCAATCTACCTGAACACGCGCGACTCGCAACTAGGGCGTGGCGAGCCAGTGGAAGACGCGGGGCAGGTAATCTCGCGCATGAGTGACTTGGTGATGATTCGCACCTTTGAGCAAAGCATCATCGAACGCTTTGCGGCGCACTCACGCGTGCCTGTCATCAACGGTCTGACCAACGAATATCACCCTTGCCAAATTCTCGCCGACATCTACACCTTTATCGAGCAGCGCGGCTCTATTCAAGGTAAGACTGTGGCGTGGATAGGTGACTCCAACAATATGTGCAACACCTGGCTACAGGCCGCCGAGATACTGGACTTCAATGTGCATGTCTCCACTCCGCCGGGTTATGAAGTTGAACCGGAACGCGCTGGTCTGTATGGGCATGAACACTACGAAGAGTTCACCGACCCGATGCAAGCGGCACGTGATGCCGACCTAGTCACCACCGATGTGTGGACCTCGATGGGCTTTGAGGCCGAGAACGAAGAGCGCATGAAGGACTTCGCCGATTGGCAGGTCGATGAAGACATGATGCGTGTGGCAGCCAAAGACGCGTTGTTCATGCACTGCCTGCCTGCCCACCGTGGCGAAGAAGTCTCCGCCGGTGTCATCGACGGGTCGCAATCGGTGGTGTGGGATGAAGCAGAAAACAGATTGCATGTGCAGAAAGCCTTGATGGAATACCTGTTACTGGGCAAGGTGGATCATTAATGAAACGCCAGCCTCAAATGCAATCTGTTTCGGCGACCGCTAACATGAGCGCAGCGAATGTTAAGCCGCGCAGCGGCGGCGAAAGCCAAAATCGTTTGCATGTGCAAAAAGCACTGATGGAGTACTTGCTGTTAGGCAAGGTGAACCAATAACCCCTAAAAAGCAGGTGTCCACGAAATACACAAAAATACACGAAACAAAACCACAGCATTCTTAATCTACTTTGTAATTTGATGTGTGATAAGGGGTTATGTTGCGCCTGAGTTTTGTTTCCTGCCTTTCGTGTTTTTCGTGGCTAAATTGCTGTTATTAAGATAAACGATGGAGACGTATCAAAGCATGAGCGAAATCAAAAAAGCAGTCCTCGCCTACTCGGGCGGCCTCGACACCTCAGTCATCTTGAAATGGCTGCAAGATACTTACCAATGCGAAGTGGTGACTTTCACCGCCGACGTGGGACAAGGCGAAGAGCTGGAGCCGGCCCGCGCCAAGGCGCTGAAGATGGGCATCACGCCCGAGAACATCTATATCGACGACTTGCGCGAAGAATTTGTGCGCGATTTCGTATTCCCGATGTTCCGCGCCAACACCATTTACGAAGGCGAATACCTGCTCGGCACCTCTATCGCGCGTCCGCTGATCGCCAAACGCCTGATTGAAATTGCCACGCTGACCAACGCGCAAGCCATCTCGCACGGCGCGACCGGCAAGGGTAACGATCAGGTGCGTTTTGAACTGGGCGCGTATGCCCTGAACCCCAATATCAAAATCATCGCGCCTTGGCGTGAATGGGATTTACTCAGCCGCGAAAAGCTGATGGCCTACGCCGAGAAGAACGGCATCCCCATCGACATGAAGCACAAGCAAGGCGGCTCGCCCTACTCCATGGACGCGAACCTGCTGCACATCTCCTACGAAGGTCGCCATCTGGAAGACCCTTCAGCGGAAGCCGAAGAGTCCATGTGGCGCTGGTCGGTGTCGCCCGAGAACGCACCCGATGCAGCGGAATATCTGGACATCGAATTTTGCAACGGCGACATCGTGGCACTGAACGGCACCCAGCTGTCACCTGCTGCGGTCTTGACTAAGCTCAATCAATTGGGCGGCAAACACGGCATCGGTCGTCTCGACCTAGTGGAAAACCGTTATGTCGGCATGAAGTCACGCGGCTGTTACGAGACCCCTGGCGGCACGATTATGTTGAAGGCACACCGTGCCATCGAGTCCATCACGCTGGATCGCGAAGTCGCGCATCTCAAGGACGACCTGATGCCGCGCTACGCCTCGATGATTTACAACGGCTACTGGTGGAGTCCCGAACGCCGTGCCCTGCAAACGCTGATCGACCATACCCAAGCCACCGTCAACGGCTGGGTGCGCGTCAAGTTGTACAAGGGCAACGTGATTGTGGTCGGGCGCGACTCCAAGACCGACTCACTGTTCGATTCCACTATCGCGACCTTCGAAGACGACAAGGGCGCATACGACCAGAAGGACGCGGCAGGTTTCATCAAGCTGAACGCCCTGCGTCTGCGCATCGCGGCGAACCTTAAGCAACGCAAGTAATAACTGGAGCAGCCTATCGTGATACATGAGTTGAGCGGTGATATTTTGTTAAGCGGGGCGCAAGCCATCGTGCAAGGTGTCGCGCCCAATGATGACTTCCATCACGGGTTGGCCCTGCAATTGCGCGAACGCATGCCTGCCATGTACAAGGACTTCCGCCACGTCTGCCAGACCAAGCATCCCAAGTCCGGCGGTCTGTGGACTTGGATGAGTGCCGATGGACATTACCTCGTCAACCTGTTCACCCAGGAAGAAGCATATGACCACGGCAGCAAACCCGGTCGCGCCACACTGAGCAACGTCAACCACGCGCTGCATGCGTTACGTACGCTGGCAGAAAAAGAAGCACTGCACAGCCTTGCTTTGCCGCGTCTGGCCTGCGGTCAGACCGGTCTGGATTGGCAGGAAGTGCGCCCGCTCATGGAAAAACACCTAGGCGACCTCGGCATCCCCGTGTATGTGTATGTGAATTATGCCAAGGGCCTCAAAGCTCAAGAACCCAGTAAATAACCAAACTCAGGAGTTACCGTGTCGCAATTCGATCAAGTCAGCGTAGTAAAAAAAGGCAATGTGTTTTTCGATGGTAAATGTGTCTCTCATTCGGTGTTGTTCGCCGACGGCACACGCAAAACCGTAGGCGTGATTCTGCCGTCCACCCTCACCTTCAACGTCGGCGTGCCGGAAATCATGGAAATCACTGACGGCACTTGCCGTGTAAAGCTGGGCCACGAAGCAGAATTCAAGACCTACAGCGCCGGCAGCCAATTCTCCGTGCCCGCCAACGGCAGCTTCGTCATCGAAGCAAACGAGGTCGTGAATTACGTTTGCAGCTTCGGTTAATTACAACAAAACCACTTGTCCACGAAAGACACGAAAAGCACGAAAGAAAAACTAAACAAAAATCACTAAGTCTTTAGCCTTTGCTTTTGTTCGTGTTATTTCGTGCTTTTCGTGGACAACGTTTTTTCTAGGAGAACCCCCATGCCATCTTTCGACATCGTTTCAGAAGTAGACAAAACCGAGGTCAAAAATGCTATCGAGCAGACCAACAAAGAGGTGTCCACGCGCTTTGATTTCAAAGGCTCGGACGCGCGTGTCGAGCAGGCCGAGTTGAAGCTCACCGTATGGGCGGACAACGAGTTCCAACTCGACCAAGTGCAAGACATCCTCAACGGCAAGCTGACCAAACGCGGCGTAGATATCAAGTGCATGGAGATCAGCGATAAGATCGAGAAGGTCAGCGGCAACAAGGTCAAGCGCGGTTGCGAAGTGAAGACCGGCATCGAGATCGAGTTGGCGAAAAAAATCGTCAAGCATCTCAAAGACAGTAAGATCAAGGTGCAAGCCAGCATTCAGGGCGACACCGTGCGCGCCACGGGCAAGAACCGCGACGACTTGCAGGAAGCCATCGCCTTCATCAAGAAGACCATCACCGACTTCCCGCTGCAATATCAGAACTTCCGCGATTAACTTGCGTTACCTCTCTGTGTGCGCCGCGCTGTGCATCGTTGCGACGCACAGCGCCTGTGCAGAACAAGCCGAGTACATCAAGCTAGTCAGCGATGACATTGAGCATGTCATCAGTGCGCCAGCGCACTGGAAAGCGGCGGAGTGGCACAACGCAGGCTGGTTGTCGCTGGGCATTCTAAGCACTGCCGCCTTGATTGATAAACCGTTGCAGGACGAGATGCAGCGTCATGCGCCCAACAACAATCATGCGGTGCTGCAAGTGGAGCGACTTGGTGCGCAATACTCGGTCTTAGTGCTGGGCGGCTTCTTTCTAGCGGGGACGGTGGGCGATGAGACTGCGAGCGCAGTAGCGCAAGATGGTCTAGCTGCCAGCCTGATTGCCAGCGGATTAATCGCACCGACCATCAAGTTGCTGGTCGGTCGCAGCCGCCCGCGCAACAACAGCGGCACCACGCATTTCAAACCGTTCTCCGATCTCAATGCCTCATTTCCATCCGGTCATACCACCGAAGCATTCGCCTTGGCTTCGGTCATCTCTGAGCACTACCAGCAAACGTGGGTGTCATATAGCACTTATGGCCTTGCCAGCTTGGTGGGTTTGGCACGCAGCTATCACAGCGCACATTTCGCTTCCGATATTGTCGCAGGTGCTGCGCTCGGCACGTGGGTAGGACAGAGCGTGGTCGAGCATAATCAGACCTATCGCCGTAGCAAACTCGCGCTGCTACCGGATGTCGGTCAGAATAGTTTGGGGATACGCTTGGCAGGTCGTTTCTAGTTAGAGGCACGCATGAAAAACAGTATAGATATACGCATCGAATTCTCTTTTAAAGGGGAAACCTACGATCTACTCTCACACATCGATCTAGATGCACGTCTCACCCAACGCGATGATCCGCCCTCTTTCCATGAGGTGCTGGCACACGACCATAAGATAGACCCCATCTCTTATCTTTATGAAGTGATGCTGGAGGATGAAATTGAATTTTCCAATGCACAAGGTATCGCGGCCAATTTTCTACATGATGGCGCTTTCGATCTCGATGGTTTCACGGCACATTGGCACGAACATCACATCGCGGTATTGGTCAGGCCCATCGCGAAAAAGGTGTTGGGCATAGCTGATTTAGAGCAACATGCCGCCCTGCGCGATGCGTTGGTGATGGCCTACAAATTAGGGAGAGGTTGATGAAGAGCGCTTTGGTATTGTTTGCAGAAGGCAGTGAAGAATTGGAGACCGTCACTGTGGTCAACATTTTGCGCCGTGGCGGCGTGCAAGTGACTCTGGCGGGTTTGCAGGAAGGCGCATTGTGCGGCAGTCGCGGGATCACGCTGCAACCCGATACAACGCTAGCCGCGATTCAAAATAGCCAGTTCGACATGGTGGTATTGCCCGGCGGCCAGCCCGGCACCAATCATCTCAAGGCCGACCAGCGCGTGGCCAAGCTCGTGCAGCACATGTTGTCGCAAGGAAAATATGTCACCGCCATCTGTGCTGCCCCGTTGGTATTGGCGCAAGCCGGTTTACTGGACGGTAAACGCGCCACCAGCTTTCCGACTTGTCTGGACGACTACCCCAAGGTCGCACAACAAATGAATGCCGTCGTGGAAGATGGCAGACTCATCACCTCACGCGGCCCCGGTACAGCCATGGATTTCGCACTGGTGCTACTAGAGCGTCTGATGGGTGCGGCGATACGACTAAAAGTGGAGGCCAGCTTGGTGCGCTAAGCGCACTAGCTAAACGCAATCATCATCCGCGCTCCGAATATTGGTTAATAAAAATCGAACGCGTCTAACGGATTAATCCATATTCAACTGCAATTTTGGCTTACTACGCTCTAGCGTTTGGCCAAGTTGATCCGATATTGTCGCGACCTCTGCCAAAAAAGCGTTGGCTTGATGCGGTGTGAATTGAAAGGGTTGGAAGACACCCGTCTCGCTATATTTCAAAATCAGTTCGTTATCCATACCACCAAAGAAGCTGACGTGCTCCATAGCCCATCTTGGGAACAGGCGAGAGGGTACTGCGCGATACTCAATCAGGACACATTTAGCATGACGCGGATCCAATGAGATACGCAGATAAGTTTCATTGACTGCATGTCGTTCACCTTCTAGGCATTGCAGAAAATAACGATCGGAATAAAACAGCACACCACTGATGCGTTTCTCGCCATTATTTTTTTGCGACGAGCGCAAGATATGTTTGATGTCGACTTTACTCAAATCAGTGGTGGAATAACTCGCGTATATCAGGCGTACTAACATATGAATCTCCTCAAAGATTAAAAACTACGTGGGGTTTTCTGCAAACTAGCGGGCATGGTGAGCGTTGCCATATCCCATTGCTCGATCATCAATACTTCCCGCAAACATTCCTCCAGTGCGGCATGGGCACGTTGCGCATCCGCAGCGATACGTTCATGTACAACTTTGTCTGTTGCGGTTTGATTGATGCAGTTTTGTTGGTACTCATATAGATCGCGTAACCCAATCAAATGTTTGGCAACCTGTGCGGGACAAGCACATTGATAGATTAAAGACTGATCGATAATGTGACTAAGTTGTTGATCGCTAAATTGACTGTCCATAGGGAATTTCCTCAGATTTTTATATGAATACAAGGCACAGCTTCGGCAAAACCGCGCACTACTATTGAGTCAGGTGTAGCTTGTGTTTGGAAATTAAAACGTGCTTTGGTGGCCACATCACACGTCGCCAAAATCTCGCCTGCCACAGCTTGACTGCACAAGCGCGCCGCCAAATGAACATGAGACCCAATCACATCAAAATGAAGATGTTCGGTCGTGCCTAATATACCGGTCAGCACTAACCCATCGCTGATTCCTATGCCCACCGGAGTACTCTGCGCTTCAAAAGAACTTTGAATCGCATGCGCACACTTCAAGGCGAGATGGCAACGCGCCGCACCTTCAAAGACCGCCAACAAACCATCTCCCGTGGTTTTTACCACCATGCCTTCGTACAGCCTGATGAGTCGTGCTTGACTGGCCAGCACGCGATTGAGCTTAGCAAAATAGTGTCGTGCACTTTCGCGCACGATCAACTGCGTAGAGTCACGAATATCGGTGAACATCACCGTCATATCAAATAACTCAGCTTTGCCTGGTGACGGCTGTGAGAATATTCGCTGCAAAGCTGCGCTAGGCAGGAAGCGCAGCAGATCCAAATGCTCTTGATTAAGCAATTGTTGTTTGCGCAACAGCACGATGCGCTCACTTAAATACCCGCCCAACTTTTCTAGATCGATGGGCTTATCAAAAATCATATCGATGCATGCATGCGCTTTATTAAATTCCTCCAGCGCGCGATGCGGCGCACCCGGACTGCCGATGACCACCACTAAACTGTACGGTGCAACCCTTTTTACTTGCTGCAAAAAATCAAAGGGCGGTGCATCGTTAACATAATGATTCAATAGCAGCACACTAGGCGCCTCGTTCAAACTGCCCAGTTCGATAGTCGTCCATGCTGCATATTCATGCACGCTACAACCGGCCAACAACGACAAGCGATCCAACAGCAGCGAGCGCGTGTAAGCACCACTATCTACTATCCATAGCTTGACACTAGGCAAAGTAACCATCAGCACTCCTTGAGCATTTGTTCGCAACTTGGACACACGCCATAAGTCACCTCAATAGACTCATGCGTATCGCAACTCTCCGGCGTGCGCCACAGTCCTGTCTGGCGCACGTGGTTACAAATGCTGCATCGCATTAAAGTGTCGCGGCCACGTTGGGCGGCGGTTTTGAATGCGACCCGATGCGGGAATGCTTGGCTGTACAAATGCTCGTGCGCATAATGCACCGCACCACTGCTATCCGAATTCACATGCGCACGCATAAAGCGACGCAAGCGGGGCGAGTCACAGCGATAATCGAAAATCACCTCTTGCTCGCGACGACGCGCCAATGCCAATACGGCTAGGGTGAAATTCTTACTGACACGACCGCTGATGGCATCCAGTAAATTAGAACCCAACACCGAATGCTGCAATAAATGCGCACCATCGTTGTCTTGCGCAAACTCATCCCATGCAGCGTTGACACGCACGATGACGTTGTCTCTATCCACGCTCAGCTCAACCGCCGCCTCGCGTCGTGGTGCGACATTGCCAATCTCAGCTCGTGCATCACGCATAGCGATCCCTTGAAAGATTGATGATGAAATCGCAGACGCAACGCTGCGACCAGCAAATTCAAACAATAAAAATTTGTGACTAATTGAAAGGTAAAGCCAGTAGTGAAAAGTTTCGCGCCATGATGCGAAGAAACAAACTACTTACAACGAGTGCGCATTCTAAAGGCTAAGACTATTTAGTGCACATCTATTTTCAATGGCTCTGGGCTATCGCAAATTCACAATAGGCCAGCCAAATTTTTCAGCATGCGCCCGCAGGGTGTCATCCGGGTTTGCCGCGACGGGATGCTGCACAATCTTGAGCAGAGGCAAGTCGTTGAGCGAGTCGCTATAGAAAGTAGTGTCGTCAAAACTATCCATGCTCCAGCCACGCTCAGCTAGCCATTGATTTAAACGCGTGATCTTGCCTTCCTTGAAACTCGGCACACCCGCCACGCGACCGGTAAATTCGCCATCTTTATGTTCTGGCTCGGTGGCAATTAGATGCTCGATACCAAACTGACGCGCGATAGGCGCGGTGACGAAACTATTGGTGGCGGTGATGATGACGCACACATCCCCAGCCGCAAGGTGTTTAGCGACCAATTCTCGCGAGGGTTGCGTGACCATGGGCAGCACGCTGTCGCGCATGAATTGTTGATGCCAAGTATCTAAGGTGCTGCGTGAATGACGCGCTAAAGGTTTGAGTTGAAAATCGAGAAACTCGTGTATATCCAATGTCCCTGCTTTGTACTGTTCGTAAAATTTGAGGTTCTGCGCCGCGAACAGCTCGCCGTCCAGCACGCCGATACGGATGAGGAATTGCGACCACTCAAAGTCACTGTCACCGTTGAGCAGCGTGTTATCAAGATCGAATAAAGCAAGTTTCATCAAAGTTCCAATTCGGGTTGCATAATCTGTTTCAATAAAGGCACCGAGGGACTGCGGTGCAGGCTAAGTGAATAGGCATCCAATTCGTCTAATACCTTCATCAAACTAGGCAAGTCGCGTCGCCCGTGGCGCAGCAAATACTGTATGACTTCCTTGGGCAAACGATAGCCTTTATCCTTGGCATGCTGTTGCAGGGCCAGCGACTTCTCCGTTTCGCTGAGGGAATGCAACTGGTACACCAAGCCCCAGCCCAAGCGCGTGCGCAGATCCTTGCGCAACGCCAGATTTTGCGGTGCATCCTTACCGCTCACCAACAACATGCCACCCGCGTCGCGTACCTGATTGTAAAGGTCGAACAAATCGATCTGCGCTTGCTCACCCAGCCGCTCCACATCATCCACCGCCACCACGCTGCACAGGTCGGGCACGTTGCGCTTGGCATACACCGCGCGTAACTCCACTGCCTGCGCTGCACCAATCACGGCTTGCAGCAGATGACTCTTGCCGCAACCATGTTCACCCCACACATAAAACATGCGCTCGCTGCCCGCGCCTTTCAGCGCTTGGGTAAGTCCAGCCAATAATTCCTGATTCTCGCCCACCACAAAATTATCCAGCGTAGGCCACCAATCCGGGGTGATGTCTAATAACAGCTGACTCATAGGATGCGGTACATAGAACTAGACAGATACCAAGCCTTGGCGTGGCGCAGCGCGACCAATAAAATCGCGGACAACGGCAGGGCCAACAACACGCCGAAGAATCCCATCAACTGACCGAAAGCCAGCAGCGCAAAAATTACCGCCAACGGGTGCAGACCGACGCGCTCACCGACCAGACGCGGCGTGACCACCATGCCTTCGAGCAATTGCCCGAGTGCGAACACCGCCCACACCCACACTACATCACTAAGTAGCGCAAATTGCATCACTGCCGCCAGCGTCGCCAGCAGCAGTCCGACTAACATTCCCAGATAAGGGATGAACACCAACATACCCGCCACGACACCAATAGGCAGGGCAAACTCTAGGCCCACCACCCACAACACGCTCACATAGAACGCGCTCATCAACAGCATCACGGCGAGTTGTCCGCGCAGGAACTCGGCCAGCACTGCATCAATTTCGCTAGCGATCTCGCGCACCTTGTCATAACTATGGCGCGGAATCAGTTCATCGACTTGCGCGAGCAGCGCCGACCAATCACGCAACAGATAAAACATCGCCACCGGGATTAACAGCAAGTTAGCAAGCACCGCTAAGATTGCATTGCCACTATCGCTCAACCAAGGCAACACCTTGCTCGCCACGCCACCGGCACTTTGCCAGTGCGACAAGGCAAAATCCTTGAGCAGCGCACCATCCCAAGTGAGCGACGCACCGAAGAGCTGTTGCAAATGGGGTAATAACTTGACGCGCACAGTTTCGACAAACTGAGGCAAGCGTGCACTCATATTGCCCAATTCTTTCTCCAGCAGCGGTAGCAGAATCAACACCAGCAATACGCTGACCAGCACCAACAGCAACATCACAATTAACACTGCCAAGGTGTGCGGCAGCTTGAGATGCACCAGACGTTGTACTGGTGGATTACATATATAGGCGAGAATCGCGGCAGCGACAAACGGGGTCAATATCGGGCTGAGCAGATACAGAATCGCACCCAGCACCACGATAAATGACAGCCATTGCACAGCAGCAAAGCGTGGTGAGGTCATTTCGGGTAAAATTCGCGGCTGAAAAATTGTGCGGCACTTTACCTTTTAGAAAGCGAGAACTCAACTTGAATACCACCAACACTAGCCTTTCCTACCGTGATGCCGGTGTCGACATCGACGCAGGCGATCAACTGGTCGAGAACATCAAACCTTATGCCAAACGCACTATGCGTCCAGAAGTATTGAGCGGCATAGGCGGCTTCGGTGGCCTAGTGGAGATCTCCAAGAAATACCAAGAGCCAGTACTGGTATCCGGTACCGACGGCGTGGGCACCAAGCTGAAACTGGCTTTCGAGCTGAACATTCACGATACCGTGGGGATCGATCTGGTGGGCATGAGCGTCAACGACATCTTGGTACAAGGCGCAGAGCCGCTGTTCTTCCTCGATTATTTCGCCTGCGGCAAGTTGAACGTGCCGGCTGCCACAGAAGTCATCAAAGGTATCGCGTCCGGCTGCGCACAAGCAGGTTGCGCGCTGATCGGCGGTGAGACTGCCGAGATGCCCGGCATGTATCCGGTCGGCGAATACGATCTGGCTGGCTTTGCGGTCGGCGTGGTGGAGAAAGCCAATATCATCACCGGCGACAAAATCTGTGCGGGCGACGTGGTGCTGGGGCTAGCCTCCAACGGCGCACACTCCAACGGTTACTCGCTGGTGCGCAAAATCATCGAACGCAGCAAACCTGACCTGAACGCAAAATTCGACGGCGAGCGCACCCTGAGCGAAGTCGTCATGGCCCCCACCCGCATTTATGTGAAACCCCTGTTGGCTCTGATGCAAAGCCTAACCATCAAGGGCATGGCGCATATCACTGGCGGCGGCATCACCGAGAACGTGCCACGCGTATTGCCCGCCAACGTAGTAGCGGACATTGACAGCGCATCCTGGCAGATGCCCAAGCTGTTCCACTGGTTGCGCGCGCAAGGCAATGTCGCGGAACAAGAGATGTACCGCACCTTCAACTGCGGCATCGGCATGGTCGTTATCGTCGCCAAAGAAGATGCCGCTGCTGCGCTTGCTCAGCTGAATGCCGCTGGCGAGAACGCCAAAGCCATTGGTGTGATACGCGCACGCAACGGCGACGAGCATCAAACCCAAGTTCACTAACCCCATGATCCACAAAAAACACTAACGGCACGCAACAAAACCAACCTTGATTGTTTCGTGAGTTTTGTGTGTTTCGTGGACTATCAATTTTTATGTCTGTGAAAAAAATCGTCATTCTTATCTCTGGCCGGGGCAGCAATATGGAGGCCCTGCTCACTGCCGCGCTCCCTTGTGAAATTGCAGCGGTCATCAGCAATCGTGCGGATGCGGAAGGATTGCGCATCGCCAGTGCACACGGCATTGCCACGGCGGTACTCTCACATAAGGACTTTACTGACCGCGAGAGTTTCGATACCGCGTTGGCTAAAACCATCGATGTCTATCATCCTGATGTAGTGGTATTGGCAGGCTTTATGCGCATCCTCACGGCGGGTTTCGTCAACCGCTATCAGGGCCGACTCATCAACATCCACCCCTCTCTGCTGCCGGCCTATCCCGGTGTACACACGCATGCGCGAGTATTGCAAGACGGGGTGAAGATACACGGTTGCACGGTGCATTTTGTCACCCCCGATCTGGATCACGGCCCCATCATCATTCAGGCGGCGATACCTGTGCTGCAAGGTGATACTGAACAGACTTTGTCCGCCCGTTTGCTCCATCAGGAGCATCGCATTTATCCACAAGCCATACGCTGGCTGTGTCAGGATCAAATCGAACTCAAGCACGATGGCAAAGTACATTACCGCTTCCCCAAGCAAGCCGGCTATGCACTGATCTCGCCGGGGTTAGAATGAAGCGCTTGAAATATCTGCTATGGATATTACTGTTGCTGCCGCTCTCCACCTTCGCAGAAACGAACACTGTTCTACCTAGTCGCGTACACACCGTTTATGTCGTCAGCAAGGGCGGTATCTCTCTCGCCGAAATCGACGAGCTATATATCGCTAGCGCGGGACGCTATACCCTGAACAGCACTGCTCGTCCTTTAGGATTGCTGTCCATGTTCCGCCCCGGCAAGATTCACATCCATAGCGAAGGCACAATCGTGGCAGCCGGTCTTAAGCCACTCAGCTTTAGTTATTCCCAGGAAGGCAACGCCAACAAGGACAGTGAGGCAAAATTCCTGTGGACTACACACAAACTCAGTCTCAGCCATGACCAAGCGCACACCGAGCTAGACTTGCCGGAGAACACGCAAGACAGACTGAGCGCGATGTACCAATTCATGTTTCTGGACATGCAGAGCGCGACTCATCTGGCGTTCCCGATGACCAATGGTAGCAAGCTGGATAACTACAATTACGTGATTGCAGCAGGTAGAACATATTATTCAGCTGCGGGAAATTTTGAGACCTTGTACTTGGATAGCCAAACCAAAGCAGGTGAAACGCGTACCCAAGTGTGGCTGGCCAAAGCCAAATTTAATCTCCCCTGCAAAGTGATTATCACCGACCCAGAGGGCGGCAAACTCACCCAAGAATTGCGCAAGCTCGAAATACAACCGTGAGCGCTGTCCGCACAACCACCCAATCCAGTCTGTTGCTGGCCATCGTTGTATCAATCCTGATACATCTGCTGTTGTTGTTCTCACCCATGATAGAACTCGCACCGACCGAGATACCCTTGCCGCCCCTTGAAGCCAAGCTGGTGGACATTCCAAAATTAAGCAAGCCCGCAGCGCAGAAAAAATCTGCCGCGCCCAAAAAACCTAAACCACCTGCGGCGCAACCGACTCCAGCACCGTTACCTAGCAACGATGGTGCTACCGAGGCTACACCTACTGAATCGACACCTACTGAACATGAGCTGGCCGAACCCAGTATCGAGACCAGTACCGAGACCGTTGCGCCCGCTGCCGAGCCGACCGACTTGCCGCCACCGAGTGCACACCCCTTGCCCAAACATGCGCAACTGACATTCTCCGTATATAAATCGGGCACCAGCTTCGCCATCGGCGAGGCACAACATCGTTTTGACATCGATGCTGAACAGCACTACACCATACGCACCAGTGCCAATACCACAGGCATCGTACGTTTTCTGAAGCGCTTCGATCTCACCCAGACCAGTAGCGGGCTCATGACACCGTATGGCCTGCAACCGCACCAATTCATCGAAGCCAAAATCACTGCGAATGGAACAGACACACATAGTGCTGAATTCAACTGGCAGGAAAATACGCTGCACTTTTCGACCGGCAACAGCGTTGCACTACCCAACGCCAGCCAAGACATCGTCAGCTTTATGTACCAACTCTCGCAATTACCATGGAGTGGCACCCCACTCTCGATGTACATCAGCAACGGCAAGAAGCTGGAGCATTACCAGATACAGCCGGGTGAAGAAGAAGTGATCAACACCCCCAAGGGTAAGTTGCGCGCCATTCCTATGCGTAAGATCCATGCCGCCAACGAAGAAGGACTAGATATATGGTTAGCGGTGGAATATCGCTTGCTACCTATCAAGATCAGTCAGATAGAACGTGATGGCAGCGTCGCTGGGGAAATGCTCATCTCCGATATTCGCGTAGCGGATGAGGAATGAGGCGGGAAGGCGTAGTAGTCCGTTCGTCAGTATAAAAATCGCACCGCCACTCACTACTTACCATCCCCGCCCTGTTAAACTGCGCGCTTAATTTTTTTACCGCCCCATCATGCTCATCACCGAATACCGTTTAGACCTTGCCATCCTTGCCCTGCGCAGCATTCTGCCGCTGGCACACCCTGCCGACACCACACTGCGCTACTTCTTCCAGCAGGAACGCCTCGGCTCCAACGAGCGCGCCTTCGTCGCGGAGACCGTGTTCGGCACCCTGCGCCATCGCCTGCTGCTGGAACACGCCTGTGTCGGGAAAGCCACGCCGCGCCGCATGGCACTGGCCTATCTAGTGCGTTTCGGTGGCTACAACCTGCGCGAGATCGAACCGGTGTTGCAACGCGACGAAAAGGACTGGCTGGCGACGGTGAAAGGTGTACAGCTGGACACCTTACCCTTGTCCGTACAAGCCGAGTTGCCCGAGTGGTTGGTAGCGAAAATGCGCGTCAGCTACAGCGATGCCGACATCCTCACCATAGGGCGCTCCATGCAACAAGGCGCACCACTGGATATTCGCGTCAACACCCTGCTCGCCAAACGCGATGAGGTCATGCAGAACCTACAAGCGCAAAACATCGCCGCCAGCCTCACGCCTTACTCCCCCGTCGGCATCCGCCTCAAGGATAAGATTCCTTTGAACCGCGATGCTCTGTTCACCGAGGGCAAGGTCGAGGTGCAAGATGAAGGCAGCCAGTTGCTCGGCCTGTTGCTGGCACCCAAGCGCAGCGACATGGTGGTGGATTTCTGCGCCGGTGCAGGCGGCAAGACGCTGATGCTGGCTGCGGCAATGAACTCGCAAGGCCGCTTATATGCGCTAGACGTGTCCGAGAAACGCTTGGCCAACCTCAAGCCGCGTTTGAAGCGCTCGGGGGCTTCCAATATCCAGCCCATGCTAATCGCGCATGAGAACGATCTGAAAGTGAAACGTCTCGCAGGCAAGATAGACCGTGTGCTGGTGGACGCGCCTTGCAGTGGCTTGGGTACGTTGCGCCGCAACCCGGACCTGAAATTCCGCCAGTCGCCGCAAAGCTTGGCAGAACTGCAACAAAAACAAACCGCCATCCTCGCTTCGGCCAGCCGTCTGGTGAAGAAAGGCGGACGGCTGGTGTATGCGACGTGCAGCATTTTGCCGGAAGAAAATCAGGACATCGTGCAGGCATTCCTGGCTGCGCATCCCGACTTTGTGTTGCTCCCAGCGGGTGCAGTCTTGCAACAACAGAAAGTGGCATTGGAGATGGGCGACTATCTTGAACTGCGTCCGCACCTGCACAACACCGACGGCTTCTTTGCCGCTGTAATGGAGCGCAGCAACACGACAACCAAAGTAGCCGAGTAATCTGGCTTATTAACACACCGCAGTAGCGAATAAAGCAGTAACCATAATAATGATCAGCAGCAACCGAGGAGAGTATTTATGTTGAGCGGATTTATCGATATGCCGTGGTGGGGTTATATCCTCGTCACGCTGGCACTGACCCACGTCACCATCGCATCGGTGACCATCTTCCTGCATCGCCACCAAGCCCATCGCGCCTTGGAACTGCATGCCATCCCCAGCCACTTTTTCCGTTTTTGGTTGTGGCTGACCACCGGCCAGGTGACCAAGGAATGGGCCTCGATACACCGCAAACATCACGCCAAATGTGAGACCGTGGACGACCCGCACAGCCCGCAAGTATTGGGCATCAAAACCGTGCTACTGCAAGGCTACGAGTTATACAAGGAAGAGTCGCGCAATCAGGAGACGCTGACCCGCTACGGTCACGGTACACCTGACGACTGGCTGGAACGTAACGTCTATAGCAAGCACAGCAGCTGGGGCATCGTGCTCATGCTGTGCCTCGATGTGCTGCTGTTTGGCGCGATAGGATTGACGATCTGGGCGGTGCAAATGTTGTGGATACCGGTGACAGCTGCCGGCATCATCAACGGTGCTGGGCACTACTGGGGCTATCGCAATTATCAGTGCGCGGACGCTTCGACCAACCTATTACCCTGGGGCATCATCATCGGTGGCGAAGAGTTGCATAACAACCATCACGCCTATGCCACCTCGGCCAAGCTTTCCACCAAGGCTTACGAATTCGACATCGGCTGGATGTATATCCGCACCCTGCAAGCATTGAGGCTGGCTAAAGCCAAGAAGCTGCCGCCGCAAGTGCGTTTGGACAAGAGCAAGACAGTATGCGACGCGGCGACCCTACAAGCGGTGATCACCAATCGCTATGAGGTATTGAGACGTTATGCGCGCAGCCTGCAACGCACTTACCACGAAGAACTCGCACAGCTCAAGGATGCGCTGCCCGCCAAGCTCGATACCCAACGCATTAAGCACTGCCTGCATCTGGATGCGGCTGTGCTAAACGAGCAGGAAAGAGCACAGTTGGACAACGTGATACGTTCCAGTCCCAAGCTCGCCACCGCCTACACCCTGCGTCAGGAACTCGCCGCCATCTGGCAACGCTCCACTGCGACCAAGGAACAGCTGGTAAAAGATTTGGAGGACTGGTGTTTGCGTGCCGAACAGAGCGGCATCAGCGCCTTGCAGGACTTCTCGCGCGGCCTGCGCTGCTACGCCTAGACGGCGAAATACGACAAGCAAAAAAATGCCCCCGCGCGGTGACGCAGCGGGGGCTAAACATCTTAACTAGGTGTTAAGAAACACGCTCAGGGAGGAGAAACGTGCGTCAGCTTGCGCTAACTGGAAGCTATGAGTGACACATTGCAAAATAGTTCACTGCATCTTAAAAAAAATCTAAATTATTTTTACAACACACGCCGCGCCACATTTTCCATCACGCCTGCCACACCCCATATCCCTCCTCGGCCAATCCTATCGCCAGCTCGACCTCCATATCCCGCGCCGCATCATAAGGCATAGGGTTGTACACCTCATACAACTCCGGCAACAAGCGCAGCCCGAACGCCATCACATAACGATTGGCCTGTATGCCCGCCTTGTGTTTATCGAAACGCACGTCTGGGTCCAAGCCCGTCATGCCAACATAAACACACGGCATACCGATCCGATAAGCAGGATTAGCTTTCATAAATCTGGGCTTATCCAATACCGCCTTGGACAACTCTATGACATAGACATGGTAATGATGACGGCTCATGGCAGCTGACTAACAAGCAGGCTGGCTATCGTACGCACAAAAAACAAAGACCGCCGCAGCGGTCTCTTGCCTGTTTCCTGCGTCTCAAAACGGAATGTCGTCATCAAAATTATCGAAATTACTCTTGGCCGGTGCTGCCGGTTTGGCGGCAGGTGCAGCCGCACGCGCTGGCGCTGCGGAGCGTGCCGGAGCGGCGGACTGATTTTCCACCACTTCGAAACTGCCACCGCCGCTGGATTTGCCACCCAGCATGGTCATCTCATTGACGATGATCTCGGTGCTGTATTTCTCTACACCCGCTTTGTCGGTGTATTTGCGAGTTTGCAGCTTGCCTTCAACATAAATCATCGAGCCTTTTTTCAGATACTCGCCAGCGACTTCGGCCAGACGGCGATAGAACACCAGATTGTGCCACTCGGTTTTTTCCTGCTTCTCGCCGGATTTGTCTTTCCAAGTCTCGGAAGTCGCCAAACCTACATTGGTCACCGCCTCGCCGTTGGTCATATAACGGGTCTCGGGGTCTTTGCCCAAGCGTCCAATCAAGATTACTTTATTCACCGACATGTCATGCTCCCTATCTAAGAGTTATACCTTATTCACCAGTTGTTCTACCGCCGCCGCATCATAACCCTGCATGTCCACTTTCAGACAGGCGATGCCTTCTGCTGCCACCACGAATACTTCACGTACGCCCTGTACCGCCTGCAGGCTCTGTTGCAGCTGCCCCCCCTGAACATCGCTCAGGGGCGACAAGTGCAACAGCTTGGTGCTCACCGCCAGTGGTGGACTCATGGTGCTGGCCACCAGCAACCACAAGGCCAGCAGGATGATACTGAAGATGAACACCGCGTTGCCGCCGACATGCTGCATCAAGATACCCCCCATCACCGCACCAAAGAACGCGCCTAGGAATTGCACGCTGCTATACACGCCCATCGCCGTACCTTTGGCAGCGAGTGGCGCAATCTTGCTAATCATTGAGGGCAAGGTTGCTTCCAGCACATTGAAAGCGGTGAAGAACACCAGCAAAGCCACAGCAACCAGCCACAGACTGTGTTGCCCGAACATCAGCAAAGCCTGTGCACATATCGCCAAAAAGACCGCGAGCATAAACACCTGCTTCATCTTGGCCTTCTTCTCGGCGACGATAATGGGAGGCACCATCAGCACGAAAGCCACCAGCATCACCGGCAGATAAATCTGCCAATGTTGAGTAACCGCCAGTCCATTGGCTTGCAACACAAATGGCACTTGCATGAACACCGACATCAGGATGGCGTGCAGTGAAAAAATGCCGAAATCCAAACGCAGCAAATCCTTATTGCGCAACACCTCGGTAAACTTGCCGTGCCCCGCTTCAGTATCAGTATGAAAGCGCGTGATGATTGGATTGGGGATGATGAAACGTACCAAGAATATCGCGACAAAGGCCAGCACACCGGTCAAAGCGAATAAACCTGGAACACCCAACACACCATGCAGCAACGGCGACAAAATCAACGATAGTGAGAAGGTGATGCCTATGGTCATGCCTATCATCGCCATCGCCTTGGTGCGCACTTCCTCACGCGTCAAGTCAGCCGTCAGCGCCATCACCGCCGCATTAATCGCCCCCGCGCCCTGTATGGCGCGACCAATGATGACCCAATAAATATTGTCGGCAGAAGCGGCGATAAAACTACCGATGGCAAACACCACTAGACCGATGTAGATGATGGGTTTGCGGCCATAACGGTCCGACATCCAGCCAGCAGGAATTTGCAAAATAGCCTGCGTCAAACCATAAGCACCCAGTGCCAATCCCATCAGCATATGGTTCTCGCCACCGGGCAAATGTGCCGCATACAAAGCGAACACAGGCAGGATGATAAACAGGCCCAGCATACGCAGGCCATAGATACCGGCAAGACCCAAGCTGGCCCGCTTCTCGGCAGGATTCATTACAGTGGACACAACAGACATAAGCGAGGTGGTACGCAATTTCAGAAGGCGCGTATCTTAACAGCTACTCCGCCCTGCTCCTAGCAATTGGACGACCTGATAGTTCAACATATCTGTGTTGGGAAAGCCTGCGAACTCGCGTATATTCGCGAGTCGTTTTCACCATCGGTCAGTCAGCATGGAACTCATCAAAATTCGCGGTGCGCGCACGCACAATCTCAAGAACATCAATCTCGATCTGCCTCGCCACAAACTCGTGGTCATTACTGGCCTGTCCGGTTCGGGTAAGTCTTCACTGGCGTTTGACACTTTGTATGCCGAGGGCCAACGCCGCTACGTGGAATCGCTGTCGGCCTATGCTCGGCAGTTTTTGCAGCTGATGGAAAAACCCGATGTGGATCTGATCGAGGGCTTGTCGCCCGCCATTGCCATCGAGCAAAAAGCCACCTCGCACAATCCTCGCTCCACGGTCGGCACGGTCACCGAGATCCACGATTACCTGCGTTTGCTGTTCGCCCGGGCGGGCGATCCTTATTGCCCCGATCACGATTTGGTGTTGCAGGCGCAATCGGTCGGTCAGATGGTGGACCATGTGCTGGCTTTGCCCGAGGGCACCAAGGTGATGATCTTGTCGCCGCTGGTGGTAGAACGTAAAGGCGAGCAGCTGGAATTGTTTGACGAGTTGCGCGCGCAGGGTTTCACGCGCTTGCGCGTCAACGGCGTGGTGCATGAGATCGACCAGTTACCCGCTCTGCAAAAGACCAAGAAGCACACCATAGACATCGTGGTGGACAGACTCAAGGTGAGCGCGGAGTCGAAGCAACGCTTGGCGGAATCTTTCGAGACGGCGCTGCGTCACGCGGATGGACGCGCATTGGCAGTGGAGATGGATAGCGGTGTGGAGCATCTATTTTCGGCCAAGTTCGCTTGCTCAATTTGCAACTATTCGCTGCCGGAGCTTGAACCGCGTTTGTTCTCGTTCAACAGCCCGATGGGCGCGTGTCCCAAGTGCGACGGGCTGGGTAACATCAGCTTCTTCGATCCCAAGCGCGTGGTGTCTTTCCCCAACATATCGCTGAGTGCCGGGGCGATCAAAGGCTGGGACAAACGCAACCAGTTCTATCACCAGCTGCTCGCCGGCCTGTCTAAGCACTACGCTTTTGACCTAGAGCAATCCTATGAGAGCCTGCCGGAGCGCATCCAACAGGTGTTGCTATATGGCAGTGGCAAAGATGAGATCGCCTTCCACTACATCAATGAGCGCGGCAAGAGTGTGCTGCGCGAGCATAGCTTCGAGGGCATCATCAACAACCTCGAACGCCGCTATAAAGAGACCGACTCGCCCACTGTGCGTGAAGAGCTGGCGAAATATCTCAACACCTGCGTTTGCCCAGAGTGCAAAGGCTCACGTCTGCGCATCGAGGCGCGCCATGTACGCGTCAGCGACCACAGCATCTATCAGATCAGTGCCTTGCCCTTGCGTGCCGCACTGGACTTCTTCAGCACCCTGAAGTTGCAAGGCAGCAAAGCAGCCATCGCAGAAAAGATCGTCATCGAGATCGCTAATCGCCTCACCTTCCTCAATAACGTCGGACTGGATTATTTGTCGCTGGAACGCTCCGCCGAAACACTGTCGGGCGGCGAGGCACAGCGCATCCGCTTGGCTTCGCAGATAGGTTCAGGTCTTACTGGCGTGATGTATGTGCTGGATGAACCCTCCATAGGCTTGCACCAGCGCGACAACGACCGTTTGCTGGAGACGCTCAAGAAGCTGCGCGACATGGGCAACAGCGTGATCGTGGTGGAACACGACGAAGATGCCATACGTCATGCCGACTACGTGGTGGACATGGGACCGGGTGCGGGCGAACACGGTGGCATCATCGTGGCGCAAGGCACGCCGCAACAAGTGTGCGACAACCCGCAATCACTTACCGGCGACTATCTAACTGGACGACGCAATATCCCCATGCCCAAGAAGATGATGAAGCCGGATGCGGAGCGCATGCTTACCATCAGCGGTGCCTGCGGCAACAATCTCAAGGATGTCACACTGAATCTGCCGGTCGGTTTGCTGACCTGCGTCACCGGCGTGTCCGGCTCAGGCAAGTCCACGCTTATCAACGACACCCTCTATCCCGCCGTCTCGCAACATCTCTACGCCAGCAACACCGAGCCGGCACCGCATACAGAGATCACGGGTCTGGAGTTCTTCGACAAAGTCATCAACGTCGATCAGTCTCCCATCGGCCGCACGCCGCGCTCCAATCCGGCCACCTATACCGGATTATTCACCCCGATACGCGAACTGTTCGCCGGTGTGCCAACAGCGCGCGAGCGCGGCTATGGACCGGGACGCTTCTCCTTCAATGTGAAAGGCGGTCGTTGCGAATCGTGCCAAGGTGATGGGGTCATCAAGGTCGAGATGCATTTCCTGCCGGACGTGTATGTGCCCTGCGACGTATGCCACGGCCATCGCTACAACCGCGAAACACTAGAGGTGCAGTACAAGGGCAAAAACATTCATCAGGTGCTGGATATGACGGTGGAGCAGGCGCATGAGTTTTTCCAGCCTGTGCCACTCATCGCACGCAAGCTGCAAACCTTACTCGACGTGGGCCTGGGCTATATCACGCTGGGACAATCTGCCACTACGCTGTCGGGCGGCGAAGCACAGCGTGTCAAGCTGTCGCTCGAACTGTCCAAACGCGACACCGGACGCACGCTGTACATCCTGGATGAGCCAACCACCGGCTTGCACTTCCACGACATCGCACTGCTGCTCAAAGTCATCCATAAGTTGCGCGACCAAGGCAACACCTTGGTGGTCATCGAACACAATCTGGATGTCATCAAGACTTCGGATTGGGTGATCGACCTAGGGCCCGAGGGAGGGGCTGGTGGCGGACGCATCATCGCCGCAGGCAATCCGCACGACCTCGCCAAAAACAAGCGCAGCGTGACCGGAACCTATCTGCGCCAAGTGATCGGGAAGTAAAGCGATGCAGCGTGTATACCCACTCATCACGGCCGCGCTGATATTGGTCGCCCTGCTGCTACTCACCGCGCTGCATCCTTACGATCGCACCACTTGGCTGATGGAGGTAGCGCCAGTGCTGATCGCCCTGCCGGTGTTACTCCACAGCTACCGACGTTTCCCGCTTACCACCCTGCTCTACTGTCTGATCTTCATCCACGCCCTTATCCTCATCACTGGCGGCGCATACAGTTATGCGCGCGTGCCTTTGGGCTACTGGTTGCAAGATGTTCTGCACCTAGGGCGCAATCCCTACGACAAGATCGGCCACTTCGCACAAGGCTATGTGCCCTTCATCCTGGCGCGCGAGATTCTGTTACGTGGCGGCTATCTCACCCACCGCCATATGACAGGCTTTTTGTCGGTATGCGCAGTGATGTTCGTCAGTTCCAGTTACGAATTGATCGAGTGGTGGTCAGCACTCGCTTTAGGTCAGGGTGCAGACGAGTTCTTGGGCACGCAAGGCGACCCGTGGGACACACAGTCGGATATGTTCTTTGCAATGATAGGTGCTGCGTGCGCATGGCTGACTTTGTCACGACTACATGACAGACAATTGGAGCGTATGCAGTGAGGCTGCGCTCCCTGCCATTGCCATTCGAAATTTTGGAAAGTGAATTAGAGATCAGCGCGATACGCGCACAGGGCTCTGGAGGACAGAACGTCAACAAAGTCCCCACTGCCATTCATCTGCGCTATGACATCCAAGCTGCGGCACTGACCGCAGAGCACAAGAGCAGATTGTTAGCACTGGCCGACCGGCGCATCAACAGCGACGGGGTAATCGTCATTAAGGCGCAAAGCTACAACAGTCAGGAGAAGAATCGCGAAGATGCCATCGCGCGCTTGCGTGAGCTGCTGATAGCAGCTTCGCTCACGCCCACACGACGTATCGCCACCCAACCGACGCGCGGTTCACAGAAACGCCGCATAGAAGGCAAGACCTTGCGCGGCGCAATCAAATCCTTGCGCGGCAAGGTGCGAGACTAACTAGCCTATAGTTAGATAGCGATGCCCTTGTCATCGAACAGGCCATCGAACAGCACGGTGCTGAGATAGCGCTCGCCCGAATCAGGCAAAATCACCACGATGGTCTTACCAGCGTTCCCCGGCAGCTTGGCATGGCGAACTGCCGCAGCAACTGCCGCGCCACATGAGATACCACACAAGATGCCCTCTTCCTTGGCCATCCGGCGCGCATAGGCTACCGCCTCTTCATTGCTGACTTGCTCCACCGCATCAATAAGCGACATATCCAGATTGCCCGGAATAAAGCCCGCCCCTATGCCCTGTATCTTGTGCGGGCCCGGCTTGATAGCCGCACCGGCACGTGACTGTGTGATGACCGGACTGGCGGCAGGCTCAACCGCTACCGTGGTGATTTTTTTACCCTGTGTTTTCTTGATAAAACGCGATACGCCCGTCAACGTGCCGCCCGTGCCCACACCCGAGACAAAGATGTCGACCTGACCGTCGGTGTCCTGCCATATCTCAGGACCGGTGGTCTTTTCGTGGATAGCAGGATTGGCCGGATTATTGAACTGCTGTAGCAAAACGTATTTGCTGTCTGAAGCAGCGATCTCTTCCGCCTTGGCGATTGCACCAGCCATTCCTTTAGCTCCCTCGGTCAGCACCAAATTTGCGCCATAAACAGCCAGCAACTTGCGGCGCTCTATGCTCATGGTTTCCGGCATGGTCAGCGTCAGCGGTATGCCACGTGCCGCCGCGACAAAAGCGAGTGCAATGCCAGTATTACCACTCGTCGGTTCGACAATATGCTTGCCCTTGCCCAACACTCCACGTTGTTCGGCATCCCAAATCATCGCGGCACCAATACGACACTTGACCGAAAAGGCTGGATTACGACTCTCGATCTTAGCGAGTACGGTAGCGGTCGCACCATCCGTGACTCGGTTCAAACGAATCAGGGGAGTATTACCAATAGAGAGTGAATTGTCGGTGAACCAGTTAGACATGATGTATCTCCACTTGATGGCGCAATGCGCCTTATTGATAGAATCAGAACAGAGCAGGATTTTCACACAGGGGTGCGTGGCGTGCCAGACGTTTCCCCATATCAAAAGCAAAAAGCCGGGAATACCCGGCTTTTTGTGTATTGCTTAATACCGAGTGATTACTCAGCGTCTACTGCTGTCGCGTCAGCTGGACGATCCATCAGTTCAATCAATGCCATAGGAGCATTGTCGCCTTGACGGAAGCCGAACTTCAAAACGCGCAGGTAACCGCCGTTACGTGTAGCGTAGCGAGGACCCAATTCGTCGAACAACTTCGTCACCATTTCACGATCACGCAAACGCGCAAAAGCCAAACGACGATTTGCCAGACTAGGAGTCTTGCCCAGAGTCAGGATAGGCTCTGCAACACGACGCAATTCCTTAGCCTTAGGCAAAGTTGTTTTGATCAGCTCGTGACGCAACAGGGAAACTGTCATGTTGCGGAACATAGCCAAACGATGGCTGCTGGTACGATTAAGTTTTCTTAAACCTGAACGGTGACGCATGATTTGCCTTTCTTACTTCTTAAGTTGCCAGTAGTGCTTAAACAGCAGCGACAGGCCAATTTTCCAGCTTCATACCGAGCGACAGATTGTGCTCTGCAAGAACCTGTTTGATTTCATTGAGCGACTTGCGACCCAAATTAGGAGTACGCAACAGATCGTTTTCTGTGTACTGGATCAGATCGCCGATGTAATGGATGCTCTGAGCCTTGAGGCAGTTGGACGAACGTGGAGTCAACTCCAAATCATCAACTGGACGCAACAGGATAGGATCAACCTTAGGTGCTTGAACCTTTTCAACAACTGGTTCAGTACCTTCCAAAGCAGCAAACACAGAGAACTGATCTACCAGAATACGCGCCGCGTTACGAATAGCCTGTTCAGGGTCAATTGCACCATTGGTTTCAATGTGCATCACCAACTTATCCAAGTCAGTACGCTGTTCCACACGCGCACTTTCAACTGCGTAACTTACGCGACTAACCGGGCTAAAAGACGCATCCAATGCGATGTGACCTACAGCACGAGTCTCGTTAGGCGCTTGGCGAGAGATAGCAGAAACATAACCACGACCTTGCTCGACCTTGATTTGCATATCCAACTTACCACCGGCGGTCAGATGTGCGATGACATGATCGGGATTGACGATTTCGACATCGGCATTGCCACTGATATCAGCAGCAGTGACTACACCTTGACCTTCTTTGACCAAAGTCAGCACCACTTCCTTAGCATTGTGCAAACGCAGCACGACACCCTTGAGATTCAACAGCAGGTCAACCACGTCTTCTTGCACGCCATCGATGGTTGCATATTCATGCAACACACCGGCCATCTTCACTTCGGTAGGTGCAGCACCTGCCATGGAAGACAACAGGATACGACGCAATGCATTGCCCAAAGTGTGGCCATAACCGCGTTCAAAGGGTTCCATCACCACTTTAGCTTGGGTGTCGGAAATTCTTTGCACATCAATGATGCGCGGCTTCAAAAATTCATTTTTAGGCATAAGCTACTCCGCGTGGATTACTTGGAATACAACTCAACCACGAGATGCTCGTTGATGGTTGCAGGCAATTCGGAACGCTGTGGCTTTGCTTTGAAGGTACCCTTGAATGCCTTAGTGTCCATTTCCAGCCATTCAGGGAAACCGCGTTGTTCGGCAGCAGCCAGTGCAGCCTTGATGCGCAATTGAGCCTGAGACTTTTCAGTCACTTCGATCACATCACCAGGACGCACCTGATAAGAAGGAATATTCACACGCTTACCATTAACCAGTACCGAATTGTGACGAACCACTTGACGCGCCTCGGAGCGTGATGCACCGAACCCCATACGGTATGAAACGTTATCCAAACGGGACTCAAGGATCTGCAACAGGCTTTCACCTGTGATACCACGTTGAGTAGCAGCTTGTTTATAGGTCAAACGGAATTGCTTCTCCAGCACGCCGTAGATACGACGAACTTTTTGCTTTTCACGCAACTGTGTGCCGTACTCAGAAAGACGGTTGTTTTTCTTCTGACCGTGCTGACCGGGCGCGTATGCGCGACGTTCAACGGAACACTTATCGGTAAAACACTTTTCGCCCTTCAGAAACAGCTTCTCACCTTCACGGCGGCACTGACGGCACTTTGGATCAAGATTTCTAGCCAAGATTGACTCCCAATAAATTAGATACGACGCTTTTTAGGCGGACGGCAACCGTTGTGCGGCACCGGCGTGATATCGGAAATGCTGGTGATCTTAAAACCAGCAGCGTTCAACGCACGCACGGCGGACTCACGGCCAGGGCCGGGACCTTTGATGCGTACTTCAAGATTCTTAACACCGCACTCGGCAGCAGACTTGCCGACAACTTCGGCAGCAACCTGAGCAGCGAAAGGCGTACTCTTGCGAGACCCCTTAAAACCTTGAGCGCCACTTGTAGACCATGCCAAAGTATTACCCTGACGATCAGTGATGGTGACGATGGTGTTGTTAAAAGATGCGTGAACGTGTGCGATACCTTCTGCAACGTTCTTTTTAACTTTTTTGCGCACTTTCGTGCTTGGCTTAGCCATATCTATTCCTCTAAAGCGTTATAGCGAATTACTTCTTAGCGCCTGCGATCGCCTTGCGTGGACCCTTACGAGTACGTGCATTGGTGCGAGTGCGCTGACCACGGCATGGCAAACCACGACGATGGCGTTGACCACGATAGCAACCCAAGTCCATCAATCGCTTGATGTTCATGGTGGTTTCACGACGCAAATCACCTTCCACAGTGAATTTGGCGACTTCTTCGCGCAGTTTTTCAACTTCTGCGTCGGTCAAGTCTTTCATCTTGGTTGTGGTATTCACGCCAGCCGCAACACAGATAACCTGTGAGCGAGTGCGTCCGATTCCGTAGATTGCGGTTAAAGCAATTACAGCGTGTTGATGGTTGGGGATATTCACCCCTGCAATACGTGCCATGCAGCTACCCTATATTTGAAAAACGAAGATTATAACACCCAATGCTGATTTTACTCAATCAGCCTTGACGTTGCTTGTGGCGTGGTTCTGTGCAAATCACACGAACCACACGCTTACGAATAACAATCTTGCAGTTGCGGCAGATTTTCTTTACTGATGCTTGAACTCTCATTATTTTCCCCTTACTAGCTTAACTATTTGGCACGGAACACGATTCTTGCTCTACTCAAATCGTATGGTGTCAACTCAACCGTTACTTTGTCACCTGGCAGTATGCGTATGTAGTGCATACGCATCTTGCCGGAAATATGGCCTAGTACCACATGACCATTCTCTAACTTGATCCGGAATGTTGCATTAGGCAACGACTCCTCGATCTCTCCTTGCATTTGAATCACATCTTCTTTAGCCATTAGCGCGTAATCCCGGCTTTGAAGTTAGCCTTTTTGAGTAAATTCTCATACTGGTGTGTCATCAAGTAAGACTGAACTTGCGCCATAAAATCCATAGTCACCACTACTAAGATCAACAGCGATGTGCCGCCAAAATAGAATGGAACATTCCACTTCACAACCAAGAACTCTGGTAACAGACAGACTAGCGCGATATAGACAGCGCCAATCAACGTCAAACGCAACATGATCTTCTCAACATACTTTGCAGTCTGCTCACCGGGACGTATGCCAGGCAAGAATGCGCCGCTCTTCTTCAAGTTATCTGCCGTTTCTTTAGGGCTAAACACAAGCGCCGTGTAAAAGAAACAGAAGAAGAAAATCGCTGCGGCATAAATCATCACGTAGATTGGCTGCCCCGGAGACAACTTCTCACTGATATCCTTTAGCCACCCCATTCCACTACCAGAACCAAACCAGCCGGCGATGGTCGCAGGGAACAAGATAATACTTGATGCAAAGATCGGAGGAATCACGCCAGCCATATTCAACTTCAAAGGCAAGTGAGAGCTTTGTCCGCCATAAACCTTATTCCCAACTTGACGCTTGGCATAATTAACCAAAATCTTGCGCTGTCCTCGTTCAACGAAAACCACCAAGGCGGTCACACCGAATGCCAACAGCAACAAAAACAACACCAAGGGTATAGAGAACGCACCGGTGCGTGCCAGCTCAAGCGTACTACCGATTGCATGAGGCAAACCCGCTGCAATACCTGCAAAGATAATCAGTGAAATACCGTTACCTAAACCACGCTCTGTAATCTGCTCACCTAACCACATCAAGAACATCGTACCTGTCACCAAAGTAACTACGGTAGTCATCTGAAACAAAGCACCCGGATTCGGAACTAGTCCAGGTTGAGCTTGTAGTGCTACCGAGATACCAAATGCTTGGAATATCGCCAATGCCAGCGTGCCATAGCGAGTGTACTGAGTAATCTTACGACGCCCCGCTTCGCCTTCCTTCTTCAACTGTTCCAAATGCGGTACAGCGATGGCGGCAAGTTGCATAATGATAGATGCCGAGATGTACGGCATGATACCCAGTGCAAATATGGTGAACCTAGACAACGCACCACCCGAAAACATGTTGAACATGCCCAAGATGCCGTTTTTCTGCGATTTAAAAAGATCAGCTAGAACTGTTGGATCAATACCTGGCACTGGAATATGCGCACCAATGCGGTACACAACCAGCGCGCCAAGCAAGAACCACAGACGCTGACTTAAGTCACCATACTTGCCCTTGGCAGCAGCCTTATCGATAGCGCTCACTCTGCAACCTTACTCAGCAACGCTACCACCGGCAGCTTGAACAGCTGCAAGCGCACCTTTGGTCAACAACAGACCTTGCAATTTCACAGCACGTGCAATCTCACCGCACAGAATTACTTTTGCAGACAATGCATTAGCGTGAATAACGCCAGCTTGCTTCAATGCCAATAGATCGATAGTTTCAACAGGCATATTCTGCAGATCGGATAAACGAACTTGCGCCGTGTCGTTGCGTGTCAAAGACACGAAACCACGCTTAGGCAAGCGACGTTGCAAAGGCATTTGACCACCTTCAAAACCGACTTTATGAAAACCACCAGCGCGAGACTTTTGACCTTTGTGACCACGACCACAAGTCTTACCAAGACCAGAGCCGATACCACGTCCTACGCGACGCTTGGAGTGTTTTGCACCTTGTGCAGGTTGAATATTATTAAGATCCATTTGTTACGCCTCGCACTTAACCAAGTAAAACACTTTGTTGATCATGCCACGTACGCATGGAGTATCTTCCAGTTGTACAGTGTGGTTGATACGACGCAAACCCAAACCACGGATAGTATCGCGGTGAGACTGCTTAGTTCCGATCAGACTTTTAATCTGAGTGACTTTGATTGTTTTGACTTGTGTCATTTCTTACCCCAAGATCTCGTCAAGTTGCTTGCCGCGTTTGGCAGCAATTTCAGACGGCGCATTCAGTGCCTTCAGGCCATTCAGTGTTGCGCGAACTACGTTGTAAGGGTTGCTAGAACCGATACACTTAGCCAACACATCCTTAACACCCACTGCTTCAAAAACTGCGCGCATCGCACCACCAGCAATAATTCCCGTACCTTCGGAAGCTGGCTGCATCAGAACCTTCGCAGCGCCATGCTTACCAATAACGGTGTGATGCAAAGTGCCATTTTTCAAGTTTACTTTGATCAGGTTACGGCGCGCCTCTTCCATAGCTTTTTGCACAGCAACTGGCACTTCTTTGGACTTACCCTTACCCATCGCAATACGACCATCGCCATCACCAACCACGGTCAGTGCTGCGAAACCCATGATACGACCACCCTTAACAACCTTGGTGACGCGATTCACGGAGATCATTTTTTCGATCATGCCGTCATCACGTTCTTCCTGTTGCTGATTCTTTCCTTGCGGCTTAGCCATTATTCAACTCCAATTAGAACTGCAAGCCATGTTCGCGCGCAGCTTCAGCCAACGCCTTGATGCGACCATGATAACGATTACCGGAACGATCAAAAGCCACTTGAGTGATGCCAGCGACCTTAGCTTTTTCAGCGATACGCTTACCCACAACCGCAGCTGCAGCTGTATTGCCACCATTGGCCAGATCCTTACGCAGATCTACTTCAACGCTGGAAGCACTTGCCAGAACTTTACTGCCGCAGGCAGAGATGATTTGCGCATAGATGTGCAAATTAGTTCTATTGATTGCCAAACGTACTGACTTCTTTTCAGCGATACGAGCACGGGTTTTGCGTGCTCTGCGCTGACGGGATTCTTTTTTGTTAAACATATCAGCCTCGATTATTTCTTCTTGGTTTCTTTCAGGATTACCACTTCATCGCTGTAACGAACGCCCTTACCTTTATATGGCTCTGGCTCGCGGAACGCGCGAATCTCTGCGGCAACTTGACCTACGCGCTGTTTGTCGGCACCTTTCAACACAACCTCTGTTTGTGTTGGGGTCTCAACCTTAACACCAGCTGGCATCTTGTAAGCGACAGGATGCGAATAACCCAAAGTCAGATTCAAGGTATCCCCTGCTGCTGCTGCGCGATAACCAACGCCGACCAGAGTCAATTTACGCTCGAAACCTTTGCTTACACCAAGCACCATGTTCGCGAGAATTGCACGAATGGTTCCTGACATTGCATCAGACTGTTTGGTTGCGTTAGCAGCCTTGCACAACAACTTATCACCTTCACGAACCACTGTAATATCAGAGCTCAATGCTTGCTTCATGGTACCCAAGGGGCCCTTGATGGAAACTTCGTTAGCAGCAAGCGTGACTTCAACACCAGATGGAACAACGACAGGATTTTTAGCAACTCTAGACATTCTTACCTCTCTATGCCACTACGCAGAGCAGCTCACCGCCAATACCATTGGCGCGCGCTTTGCGATCGGTCATCAAACCTTTAGAAGTGGAGACGATTGCAATACCCAAGCCATTCATAACCTTAGGAATATCACTCGAACCCTTGTAGATGCGCAGACCAGGGCGACTTACGCGCTGGATCTTCTCAATCACCGGACGACCACTGTAGTACTTAAGCCCGATTTCAAGACTCGCCTTACCACCATCCGCCTTGATGACAGTGTAACCATCTACATAGCCTTCATCTTTCAGAACTTCAGCGATAGCCACTTTCATCTTAGAAGAAGGCATGCTCACTGTTGCTTTTTCCGCCATCTGCGCATTGCGAATGCGAGTCAACATGTCGGAGATTGGATCACTCATACTCATAAATTTCTCCTACCAACTTGCCTTAACGATACCGGGAATCTCACCGCGCATAGCAAACTCGCGAATCTTGATACGACCCAGACCAAACTTTCTGAAAGTGCCACGTGGACGACCAGTCAACGCACAACGATTACGCAGACGAACCGGACTGGAATCGCGTGGCAGCGCTTGCAACTTAGCGCGCGCTTGAGCACGCTCTTCATCACTCAACTTGGAATTTTCGATGATTGCTTGCAAAGCCGCACGCTTGGCAGCAAATTTTGCAACCATGTCACGACGTTTTTGTTCGCGATTAATTAATGCCATCTTAGCCATTAGTCTGCTCTCATTTCTTTAAAGGAAGTTTGAATGCCAACAACAAAGCCTTAGCTTCTTCGTCAGTCTTCGCCGAAGTCGTGATAGTGATATTCATACCACGCAGTGCATCCACTTTCTCATACTCAATCTCAGGGAAAATGATTTGCTCTTTCACGCCCATATTGTAGTTACCACGACCATCAAATGACTTACCAGAGATACCACGGAAGTCACGAATACGTGGAATCGCAACAGTAATCAGACGATCCAAGAATTCATACATGCGCTCTTTACGCAAAGTAACCTTACAACCGACTGGATAGCCTTCGCGAATCTTAAAACCAGCAATAGATTTCTTAGACAAAGTCACAACAGGCTTTTGACCTGCAATCTTCTGCATATCACCAACCGCGAAATCCATAACCTTCTTATCCGCAACAGCCTCGCCCACACCCATATTCAGAGTGATCTTTTCAATGCGAGGCACTTCCATCACAGACTTGTAACCAAATTGCTTCATCAAATCTTTAGCGACTTGATCTTTGTAAAACGCATACAGACGTGCCATGTTCTAATACCCCTTAAGCGTCAATTACTTCGCCGTTAGACTTGAACACGCGCACCTTGCGTCCATCTTCCAACGTCTTAACACCAACGCGATCACCCTTCTTGGTGGCCGCATTGAAAACCGCCACATTTGAAATGTGGATAGGCATTTCTTTCTCAACAATACCACCAGTCAAACCCTTTACAGGATTAGGCTTCTGATGCTTCTTGACCTTATTGATACCGCCCACCAACAGATACTCACCCAGCACGCGCAGAACGTTTCCGCGATTACCTTTGTCTTTACCAGCGATGACGATTACATCATCGTTTTTCTTGATCTTGCGCATGATTTTCCTCTACTCGATTCGGAGTCGCTTAAAGCACTTCCGGTGCCAACGAAACGATCTTCATAAACTTTTCGGTACGCAATTCACGCGTAACTGGTCCGAAAATACGTGTACCAATAGGCTCCAACTTCGCATTCAACAACACCGCCGCGTTGCCATCGAACTTAACCAGAGAACCATCACTACGACGAACACCCTTCGCAGTGCGAACCACAACCGCGTTATAAACTTCACCTTTTTTAACGCGACCACGTGGAGCAGCATCTTTGATACTGACCTTAATCACATCACCAACGGAAGCATAACGACGTTTAGAGCCGCCCAAAACCTTGAAGCACATTACGGAACGCGCGCCAGTATTGTCGGCCACGTCTAAAACAGTTTGCATTTGTATCATTATTTAATCTCCAACTTATTCCGCTTACGGCGGCCAGTTTTGGAACCCGTTTGGGTTAGGTCGCCGCGAGCGGCGATGAAACGAAGCCGCGCATTATATTCGATTGCAGAAAAGATGCAAGCGGTACTTACAATTAAATTGCAGCACCCTTGCTCAGCAACTTGGATACACGCCAGCTCTTAGTTTTAGCCAATGGACGGCACTCTTCGATGATAACCATATCACCAGCATGAAACTCATTCGCTTCATCATGCGCATGATATTTTTTCGATACGCGGATAATTTTTCCCAACAATGGATGCTTGACCTTGCGCTCGACCAAGACGGTAACAGTCTTATCCATCTTGTCGCTTACTACCGTACCGGTCAGAGTACGTTTGAGTTTAGCTTCGCTCATTTCTGGGCTTCCTTCTGTGTCAATTCCGTTTTGATACGAGCAATAGAACGACGCACTTTACGCATCTCGCTGGTATTGGTCATTTGTTGTGTTGCAACTTGCATACGCAGACCGAATTGCGCCTTAGTCAAGGACAACAACTCCGTTTGCAATTCTTCTGCAGACTTAGCTTTAAGATCAGTAGTCTTCATATTATGTACCCACCTGTCTAACTACGAATGTTGTGGCCAAAGGCAATTTTGCCGATGCCAAACGGAATGCTTCACGCGCCAGAGTCTCATCAACGCCGTCCATTTCGTACAGCATCTTGCCAGGTTGAATCTCGGCTACGTAGTACTCAGGATTACCCTTACCATTACCCATACGAACTTCAGCAGGCTTCTGTGAGATTGGCTTGTCAGGGAACACGCGTATCCAGATACGACCACCACGCTTGATGTGACGTGTCATGGCGCGACGAGCTGCTTCGATTTGACGTGCTGTCAAACGACCGCGCGCAACGGCCTTAAGACCGAACTCACCGAAACTGACTTGATTGCCGCGAGTAGCCAAGCCAGTGTTACGGCCTTTTTGCTCCTTGCGATATTTTCTTCTAGCTGGCTGTAGCATGTTTAGCTCCCGACTTTCTTACTTTTTTCTCTGGTTCAGCTGCAACTGGTGCAACCGCTTCCTGACCGATCTCGCCCTTGAATACCCAAACCTTCACACCAATGATGCCGTATGTGGTCTTAGCTTCAGAAGTTCCGTAGTCGATATCTGCACGCAGTGTATGCAATGGCACACGGCCTTCGCGATACCATTCTGAACGAGCGATCTCAATACCATTCAGACGGCCGGCACTCATGATCTTGATACCTTGCGCGCCCAGACGCATTGCATTCTGCATAGCACGCTTCATAGCACGACGGAACATGATGCGTTTTTCCAATTGTGCAGTGATGCTGTCAGCAATCAGTTGCGCATCAATTTCTGGCTTGCGAACTTCTTCGATTGCCAAATCTACCGACTGCAAACCCATGCGCTTACGCAATTCAGCGCGCAACACTTCGATGTCTTCGCCTTTTTTGCCGATTACCATGCCTGGACGCGCAGTGTAGATAGTCACTTTTGCACTCTTGGCTGGACGCTCGATAACAACCTTAGAGACGCCGGCAGAGGCCAACTTCTTCTTCAGGAATGCACGAACTTCAATGTCTTTTAGCAACAGGCTGGAAAAGTCGTGGCTATTTGCAAACCACTTGGAATCCCAGTTCTTACGAACGCTCAACCTAAAACCGGTTGGGTGAATTTTCTGTCCCATAATTTATCCTTAGTTCCCGACGTGAACGGTGATGTGGCAAGTTTGCTTTTCGATTTTATTGCCACGGCCTTTAGCACGGGCAATAAAACGCTTCAAAGAAGCAGCCTTGTCAACATAAATGGTCTTTACCTTCAATCCGTCGATGTCAGCACCGTCATTGTGCTCAGCATTCGCAATTGCGGATTCCAGAGCCTTCTTGATGATGACAGCACCTTTTTTAGGGCTGAAAGTCAGGATATTCAACGCCTGAGCAACGGGCAGACCGCGGATCTGATCAGCAACCAAGCGACCTTTCTGAGCGGACAGATGAACATTTTTTGCAACAGCGATAGTAGTAGTCATCATGCCTCCTTATCGTTTGACAGCAGCTTTTTTATCGGCTGCATGTCCCTTGAAGGTACGTGTCAAAGCGAATTCGCCCAACTTATGACCTACCATATTTTCTGAAACATAGACCGGTATATGCAACTTACCGTTATGCACCGCGATAGTCAGACCAACGAACTCTGGCAACACCGTAGAACGGCGTGACCAAGTCTTCACTGGACGCTTGTCGTTAGTTGCGCGAACTGTTTCGACCTTCTTGATCAGATGCGCGTCAACGAATGGACCTTTTTTAATGGAACGTGCCATGTATTCTTACCCCTTAAACCTTAAAGCGACGACGCACGATCATATTGCTTGTGCGCTTGTTACGGCGTGTACGGAAACCCTTAGCTGGAACGCCCCATGGACTAACTGGATGACGACCTGCCGCAGTCTTACCTTCACCACCACCGTGCGGGTGATCAACCGGGTTCATAACCACACCACGAACGGTAGGACGAACACCGCGCCAACGCATCGCACCCGCCTTACCGATAGAACGCAGACTGTGCTCGGAATTACCCACCTCACCCAAAGTCGCCTTGCAATCGATATGCACTTTGCGAATCTCACCAGAACGTAGACGCAACTGAGCGTAACTACCTTCACGAGCCAGCAATTGCACTGAAGCTCCTGCCGAACGCGCCAATTGCGCACCTTTACCAGGCAACATCTCGATGCAATGAATGGTCGAACCCACTGGAATATTGCGCAATGGGAGTGCGTTACCCGCCTTAATAGGAGCCTCAGAGCCACTAATGATGGCAGCACCCGCTGAAACACCCTTAGGCGCGATGATGTAACGACGTTCACCATCCGCATAGCACAACAAAGCGATGTTAGCACTACGATTAGGATCGTATTCCAGACGCTCTACGGTCGCAGGAATGCCATCTTTATTACGCTTGAAATCAACCAAACGATAATGCTGCTTATGCCCACCACCCATATGACGGGTAGTGATATGACCGTTATTGTTACGACCTGCAGTCTTGGTTTTCTTTTCCAGCAACGCAGCTACTGGCTTACCTTTATGCAGTTCAGGATTGACCACGCGCAATACTGCACGCTGTCCCGGAGTGGTTGGTTTTAATTTAATCAATGCCATGATGATTATCCTTGCTCACTAGCAGCAAAATTGATTTCCTGACCGGCAGCCAAACAAACGTAGGCTTTCTTCCAGTTGTTGCGACGACCAACGAAACGACCAGTACGCTTAACCTTGCCTTTGACGCATGCAACTTGCACGCTATCAACGCTGACCTTAAACATCATTTCGACAGCCGCCTTAATCTCAGGCTTAGTCGCGTCAGTAGCAACACGGAAAACGACTTGTTCATTTTTTTCGGCGATAAAAGTCGCTTTTTCGGAGATTTGCGGAGCGAGCAACACTTTCATCAAACGCTCTTGGCTGAATTGTTGAATACTCATGCGAACATCTCCTCGATTTGCGCTACAGCATTACGCGTAACGATCACGTTAGGGAAGCGCACCAAGCTAACAGGGTCAGCCTGATTTGCCTCCAAGACCAATACATTGGCCAGATTACGGGAAGACAAATACAGATTCTCATCGACATTATCAGTAATAATCAGCAGACGACCCGCAACACCCATACCCTTAATTTTTTCAGCCAACTGCTTAGTCTTAGGCGAATCAACAGTCAAACTATCAACCACCGTCAAACGATTTTCACTCACCAACTTGGAGAGGATTGCAGCGATACCCGCGCGATACATCTTACGATTGACTTTTTGCGTGTAATTTTCTTCGCCTGTGTTAGGGAAAATCTTACCGCCGCCACGCCACAATGGACTAGACGACATACCCGCACGCGCACGACCCGTACCTTTTTGCGCAAACGGCTTCTTAGTGGTATGACGAACCTCTTCGCGATCTTTTTGTTTACTGTTGCCAGCACGCGCATTGGCCATATAGGCAGTAACCAACTGATGCACCAAATCTTGATTGTACTCACGACCAAACAACTCGTCGGAGGCAATCATGCTCGCAGCGGACTGACCCTTATCATTAATAACTTTAAGTTCCATTACACACCTGCCTTAACTGCGGGACGCACAACGATACTGCTATTGATGCAACCGGGAACCGCACCCTTAACCAATAGCAACTGACGAGCAGCGTCAACGCGCACGATTTGTAGATTTTGAACAGTACGCTGCACATCACCCAAATGACCCGTCATACGTTTACCTGGAAACACACGACCAGGATCTTGCGCCATACCAATGGAGCCAGGGACATTATGCGACTTAGAATTGCCGTGAGAAGCACGGCCTGATTTGAAGTGGTGACGCTTGATAGTACCAGCATAACCCTTACCCTTGGTGGTACCGGTTACATCAACCAGCTGACCAACTTGGAAAATTTCTACACTTACAGAACCACCTGCCTGCAGGCCAGCCAATTGCTCAGCCGTAACAGTGAATTCTTTAAGTTGACTACCCGCCTCAACACCCGCCTTAGCGTAATGTCCGGCAGCAGCCCTGGTAACACGACCAGCACGGCGCACACCATGTGCAAGTTGCACAGCAGTATAGCCGTCTGTATCAACAGATTTGATCTGAGAGATACGATTATTGGACACTTCCAGCACAGTCACAGGCAACGAAGATCCGTCTTCTGTAAATACGCGGGTCATGCCAATCTTGCGACCGACAAGTCCTAAGCTCATTTTAATTTCCTTTTGTTAAGGGGCTAACTACAATTGGTTAGCCGATTATTTTTACTACAACTATTTTTACTACAACTACAAAACTTTACGAATTACTGCAACTTAATCTCAACATCCACACCAGCTGGCAGATCGAGTTTCATCAACGCATCAACAGTCTTATCAGTAGGATCAACAATATCCATCAGACGCAAATGTGTGCGAATCTCGAACTGATCGCGCGAAGTCTTGTTCACGTGAGGTGAACGCAAAACATCGAAACGCTCAATCTTGGTTGGCAAAGGAACCGGACCATTTACCACAGCACCAGTACGTTTAGCCGTATCGACAATCTGCGCCGCAGATTGATCGATCAAACGATAGTCTAACGCTTTCAGGCGTATGCGAATTTTTTGACTTTGCATAATTATCTCTTGCATATAAGCGGCAACGCCGCTGGATTAAAGAACGAAATCGCGTGATCTGACTTGTGGCCAGACCACGCGAGGGCGCGCATTGTAGCTTTACTCGATGATCTTTGCAACCACACCCGCACCGACGGTACGACCGCCTTCACGAATCGCAAAGCGCAGACCTTCTTCCATCGCAATCGGGTTGATCAGCGCAACAGTGATGCTGACGTTATC